>WBZS01000701.1_pt1 | contig 35992 bp, 36 predicted proteins | sample 5204201 | NCBI WGS metagenome assembly WBZS01 (sample SAMN12344357, study PRJNA552823) | activated sludge metagenome | biome: Activated sludge suspended growth; feature: Nitrification reactor; material: Wastewater; isolation source: activated sludge from nitrification reactor of wastewater...
ACGGCCGCCTCGAGCACCTCCGCGGCTCCGCCCTCGGGTTCCGCAACCTGACCCACTACATCGCCAGGAGCCTGCTCGAGACCGGCGGGTTCAGACCCCTGCTACACCCTCGATTGTGATGAGCCGGATTGGCCACGGTGAGGAGTAGTGGCGTCCGGTCACATCACGGCTCGCTGCGCTCACACAGACGAAGGGTGGGGCTCCCGACACAGGCGAAGGGCCCGGCGAGCGAGTATGAGTCGTTCGACGGGCCCTTCTAGTGTGACCGGCGCGATGGCTGCCAGGTCGACAGGCTGCCCTCCGATCCCGCCGCTGCCATCAGCGGACGCGGTTGGCCAAGGCCTTCCGTGCGGATCTTCTTGCTGTCTGTCACTCACTTCCTTGCGGAAGTGCGTAATACATTTATAGCGACACAGAGCAACTGGCGCAAGCAAAATTCGATAACTACTGCGATGTAATTATACCGACATTGATTGTGGTGAGACCCACAAACAAGGGCTTGAGCCGTACGGCCGGCTGGGGTCCGAGACCTCGCCTCGGCCGGAGCGTCGAGGGCCACCGGCCGGCCAGCGGATGGACAGACGAAGGGCCCGGCGAGCGAGTATGAGTCGTTCGACGGGCCCTTCTGGTGACCGGCCGATGGTGCCCGATCTGCGGCCTCACTAGGAGCTTCCCCACCCCACCATCGGGATGAACGGCGAGTCGAGACTCACCGGACGAAGCTGGTCGCTCTGGCTGCCCGACCTCCCCGAGGGGAGGACGTGTGCACATCAGACACCCCCTGAACCGACCCCGTCAAGCCCTCCGAGCGGAAAAGTTCTCCCCCGGAGTCATCTCCATTTGAATCCACAGATCGCCCCTCGAAATCCACCGAGAACCGACCATTACCCACCGGATATACACGGCTCTTTCCACAACTGTTGTGCACAGATCCGCTCCTCACGAAAGAGAGGGGACGAGGGGTCGGAAGCCTCCTGTTTCGAGGAGTGATCTGCGTCAGCTTCCGGTGCGCGTCGAGGTTTGCACTACCTGTCGATCTACTCGGCCCGGAACGCCGCTTCCAGCTCGACCGAGACCTCGATGTCGTCGGGGTGCACCTCGATCGTCGGCACGTCCGCGCCCACGGTCATGGCGTACGCCCGCCCTTCGCGCCTCAACCCCCGATCCATCTGGTCGACGAGCCCCGGGTCGGCCACCCGTACGTACGACACCTCACCGGCTCCGGCCGCGGAAGCGATGGCCGCAGCGCGATCTCGCGCCTGATGTACGGCGCGAGTGAGGCAATCGGCCTCCAGCGACCGTCTGGTCTCTGGATGGAGGTCCCACCCGACATAGGTGAGGCGTACCTCGGGCATGGAGCCGTACGTCGCGGTGAAGGCGGCCAATTGCTCGAAGTCGACGAACTCGGCCACGAACGACACCGACGCCGAATGCACGGTGCCCGACCGGCGATCCGACCGGACCCAACTGGTCGTCGTGAGCGGCTTGATCACCAACTTGCCCACGGCGTCGGCCTCCTGCAGCCGTACCAACTCAGCCCCTACCTGCTGGGCCAACCCACTCACCCGTCGCACGGCGTCCTGCCGATCCGGGCCGTCCAGCCGTACCTGGCCGTGTAGCCGACCGATCTCGGCCCGCACCTCGACGTCCGCGCTGCCCCTGACCACGATGTCCATCAGTTCTCTTCTCCCGGTGTCGGCGGACCGCCACCGCGGCCCTTGGTGAGGATGTCGACGAGTTCGCTCCAGGCTTCGATCTTCGTACGGGCGCGGCCGCGCGTCTCACCCAGGTCGACTTCGGCAGCCTCGATGGTGCGCCACTCGGAGTACGTAGTCGGGTGCAGCCCGCGTCGGCGCCAGAGGTCCTCGACGGATTCGATCCGTACCCGCGAACCGTTCGCCAGGTCTCCCAGTACGGCTCCCACCGTCTCGGCCGCATCGGACTTGTTGGTGCCGATCACGCCGATCGGGCCGCGTTTGATCCACCCCACGACGTATTCGCGCGGCTGGACGACGCCGTCGAGGTCGGTGACCCGCCCGTCCACGTGGGGAATCACGTGCCTGCGCTCGTCGAACGGCACGTCCGGGAGCGCGAGCGCTCGGTAACCGATCGACCGCAGCACCAGCTCGCACGCGATCACCAGCTCCTCGCCGGTGCCCACGACGTCGCCGCCCGCGCTGGCCACCGTCCGCTCCAGCACCACGCGTTCCACCCGGCCCTGTCCCTCGACCCTCACCGGCCGGTGCCAAAAGAGCAGGTGCAATCTCTGCCGTGCCTCGGGAACCAGAGTCTCGCTCGCCGCTCGGAGCGCCTCGACGTTGGCGCGGGTACGGCGATCCAACCCCTCCTCGTCGATGCCGTCGAAAGCGCCCGGATGAATCACCACTTGCACCGACGGCAGGTTCAGGAGCTCCCGAAGCTCGGGGGTGGTGAACGAGGCATGCTGTGGCCCGCGCCGCCCGACCACCCAGACATCGTCGATGGCGCCGCCGGCCAACTCTTTCAGGACGGCTTCCGGCATGTCGGTCGTGGACAAATGCTCGGCCGTCTTGGCCAGGATGCGGGCCACGTCGACCGCGACGTTCCCGACGCCGATCGTGACCGCCGTCCGTACCCCCGCCAACGACTGCTCGTCGGCGTCAGGATGCCCTGAATACCAGGCGACGAACGCCCTCGCCGAACGGCTGCCGGGAAGGTCCTCGCCGGGCACACTCAGCTCACGGTCCTCGGACGCACCGACCGCATAGATGACGGCGTCGTAGGCCCCCAGCAGGTCGGCCCGGGTGACGTCGCTGCCGAAGTTGACCATGCCGACGAACCTGACCGCCGGCGAGTCGAACACCTGGGCCAGTCGTTCGGCCACCGCCTTGATCGACGTGTGATCGGGGGCGACGCCGTACCTCAGCAGTCCGTACGGCGTGGGGAGCCTGTCGTACAGGTCGACCTCGACCGGCACCTCACCCTGCTTGACGAGGCTTTGAGCCGCGAAGATCCCAGACGGGCCGGAACCCACGATCGCCACCCGAAACGCATCCGACATGCCCGGATCCTAGGGTGAGTTCATGCCGAATGCGTTCCTCGACGCCGTGACAGCGGATCCACGGCTCAACCTGCACAGCATCCTGGTGCTGCACCGCGGCCGGCCGGTGCTCGAGGCGTACGCCGATCCCTACACGCCGACCGACCGTCAGCTCGTCTACTCGGTGAGCAAGACGTTCACCCAGCTCGCCTGCGGTCTGGCTTACGGCGAGGGTCTCCTGCGCCTCGACGACCGGGTCGTCGACCTGCTGCCCGATCAGCCGGCTCGTGGCCGCGCGCGAGCACTCACGGTGCACCACCTGCTGAGCATGACGACCGGGCACGTCGAGGACACGTTCGGCGACCGTGACCTGGCACTCGCCGACCCGGGCGCAGCGTTCTGGGCCTTGGAACCCCCGGTCGAGCCCGGTTCACTGCATGCCTACAACAACGGCGCGAGTTGGTTGCTGGGCGAGGTGGTACGGCACGTCACCGGTCAGTCGTTGGTCGCCTATCTCACTGGCCGCCTGATCGAGCCGCTCGATCTCGATCTGACCTGGGACGTCGACGCCGCCGGTCGGGAGCTCGGCTTCTCGGGCGTGCACCTGACCACCCGTTCGCTCGCCCGGGTCGGGCAACTGCTGCTCGACGACGGCGTGGCGAACGGCGCCCGGGTGATCCCCGAGGGATGGGTTTCCTTGGCCTCGCACCGGCACGTGGCGACAGGCGGCGACGACCCGGAATGGACGTACGGCTACGGCTACCAGATGTGGCTGGGTCGCGAGGGGTACCGGCTCGACGGCGCGTACGGCCAATACGCCCTCGTGTTCCCCGACCGGCAGACCGTCGTCGCGATCACGTCCGCCCAACCGGTCTCGTCACAGCCGCTGCTCGACGCGGTGCACGATCACCTGCTTCCGGCGGTCGAGCGGGGGCTCGAGGGCGAGGTACGGCGAACGCTCGCCCTGCGCCATCCGGCCGACCGCGGTGCGCCTGGGCCGTGGCGACACGACGGTCCGGTCCCGAATCGGCCCGGACTGGCGGTCGGTGCCGAACAACTGCACGTACCGTCGGTGACCGACGTGCGCGGCCGTCGCGATGCCGACGGGTTCGAGGTCACGGCAACGATCGACGGCTCCGTGGTGAGGTTGGTCGCGCCAACTCAAGGCTGGGTACGGCAGAGGGTCACGCTGGGCGGGGTCAGTGTGCCCATCGCGGTGGCCGCCGGGACGTTGTCGTCAGGGGCGCTGCGCGTGTACGTCTGCGTGACGGACAGCCCGCACGTCCTGAGGATCGAAATCGGCCCGAACCAGGCCCGACTGGCCTGGGAGACGTCGCCGCTCAGTACGACCACGGTGGCCGGGCTGGTCGCCACCTGAACCCGGCAGGCCTGTGAGGCAGATCGGCGACACGAGAACTCGCCGCCGGCTGCCTGGCCCGGTGGGGGTAACTATTCCGACTCGGCTTCGACGCCGTCCGGGGGAGCAGGTGACTGTGGTTCTGCCGTACCCACGTTCGCTTCGGCGGCGTCGAAGGCCTCTTCTGACGCACGGACGGGGATCTTGATCTTCCCTGAGGCGAGGTTGACGCGGCCCAGACCGTCGGCGCCCTTGGGCGTCTCGACGACCATCACGGTCTCCAACTCCCGCTGCTCACGCAAGTAGCGAAGGCTCGGCTGAATGATCTCCAGCGGATTGGACACGGGCGACCTCCTGCGGTTCGGTCCAGTTTCCCCACACAACCAAGAGGCCCGCAACCTCTGTCGGTTGCGGGCCCCTCGGTGACAGTTGATCAGTCGGTCACCCGGAAAGCGCCGGTGCGCTCGGCCAGTGCCTCGAGCGAGGCGCGGCCGGGGATTCCGTCGGCGTCGCTCCCGCTGTAGCCCAGCGACTCCTGCCAGCGGGCGTACGCCGCCTTGAAGCTCGTGCCCAGCGAGCCGTCGACGGGGCCGACGTCGCCGACGACCGATGCGAGCGCGCGCTCGACGATGAGTCCAGCCTCTGCGTTCCAGGCCTGGCCCGTCGGGTTCGACGCATCCGAGTCGTGCACGACCATGTCGACGAGGCCGTACAAGGAGATCGGCGGCCGGTTGTCGGCGGTCGCAGCAGCGGCTGCAGCCTGCTCGGCCGCTGCCTGCTCTGCGGCAGCCTGAGCGGCGGCGGCCTGCTCAGCTTCGGCAGCCGCCTTGACGGCAGCCTCCTGAGCCGCGATCCGGTCAGCCGCTTCCTGGCGGTCACGCGCCTCCTGCTCGGCGGCGGCGGCCGCGTTCGCAGCGTCGACGGCAGCCTGCGAGTCGGCGGCAGCCTGCGCGTCAGCGGCGGCCTTGTCGGCGGCCTCCTTGGCGGCGGCCTCGGCGGCAGCCTTCTCGTCCTCGTTCGAGAACGCGTCCTTGATCTTGTCGAAGAGGTTCACTTTGATCCTTCCGCAGACGATGGTTGGGCATGACAGCGCACCGGTTGACCTCTGTCTGCTGCAGCAAGAGTAGGGCTGCTGAGCAGCGTCGGCTAGCCGGTGCGCTGATTGTTACGGATCAGGCGAACTTCGCCTTGGCCAGGGACACGATCCGATCGACGACGGCGTCGAGGTTGCCGTCACTGGTGTCGATCACATGGTCGAAACCCTCGTTCACACGGGGATCCCAGTTGTAGTAGTGGAGGGCGATCGCGGCGCGGTCGGTGTCTTCCCAGTTCTGGCGGCGACGGGCGGTCGCTTCGTCGATCCGGTACGCGGCAACGGCGTGCTTGATCCGGGACTCGAGATTGCCCACGAGCTTGATGTTGAGGCGGGGCGCGCGAATCGCGGTGGTCGCGTTGCGGCCGAGCACCACCAGGCCGTTGGCGGCCTTGGAATTGAGGAGCTTGTTGTTCTCCTGCACGGCATCGTGATCCTGAGCCTGGAACAGGTGGACCGGCGTGCCTTCCTGCGGCTCGGCACCCATGCCGACCTTGATCATCAGCCGGTCGAACCAGTTCTGTTCCTGCTCGGCGGCCTGCAATGCGTGGCTCGCCTCAAGGTCTTCCGAGGACCAGCGCTGACCGAGGTACTCGACGCCGAGCTTCTCGGCAACCTTCGGCCCGACATAGTCGGCGCCTGCGCCGTACTGCTCGAACAACGTGACAACGGGCTTGGTCATAGGTGATCTCCTTCGATCGGTGTCCCTGCTGCGGCTAACGTTAGCCACGCCCGACCCCTACGCATGTTCAAGCCGAGTGTTGCCAAGAGTTGGATCGGGGGCGGTTTCCCTTGCGAAAGCCCTTGCAGGATCCGAACAACCCGCTTGGAAGGGGCCTGACCCAGGTGTTCGACGTCGACTGGCACGGTGCCCCCTTCATCCTGTTCGGAACTGCCCACGTCGTCGCACTCGCCACCATCGCTGTGGCGATCTGGGCGCTCAGCTTCTTGCGGAACTCCAGTCCTGGCACCAAGCGCGCGATCCGTGTCTGCCTGGTCGTGGTGCTGTGGGCTTTCGAGATCGTCTGGCACGTCTGGCAGTGGCGAATCGGTCAATGGGACATCCAGCGTGCCTTGCCGCTGGCGCTGTGCTCGATGTTCGTCTGGGCCTGCGGGATCATGCTCCTGACCCGCTCGAGGTGGATCTACGACGTGGCCTACTTCCTCGGTGTCGGTGGGGCGCTCCAGGCTCTCGCTACACCAGACCTCGGGCCGTACGGCTTCCCTCACTACCGCTTTCTGCTCTTCATGGCGTCCCACGGGCTGATCGTCGCGTCCGTGGCCTGGATGACGTACGCCGAAGGCTGCCGCCCTACCCGCAGGTCGCTCCTCAAGGCGATCGTGGTGGGCAACGCGCTGGCGTTGGTCGTGATGGGCGTCAATGCGCTGATCGGGTCGAACTACATGTTCCTCAGTCGCAAACCGGATGCGGCCAGCGTGCTCGACCTGCTGCCTCCCTGGCCCTGGTACCTGCCCTGGATCGAGGTCATCGCGGTGGTGATGTTCGTCCTGCTGTACGCGCCGTGGGACATCGCAGACCGGGTCAAGGCCCGACGGCTGAATCGCGAACCGTCCGGCGGCCCTGCCAGATAGGACGGCCCAGGGTGATCGGCTAGCCTGACCCGAACCGCCACAACGGAGAGGGGGAGCTTCGTGGATGCCTTCATCCTGACGTGTGCCACGTGCCGCACGAAGAACCGCGTCCCCTTCACCGCCGCCGACGCGCCTACGTGCTCCCAATGCGGCGCGTACCTGCCGTGGATCGCCCACGCCGTCGATCTCGATTTCGATGCCATCGCCAACTCGCAACGAGTCGTCGTGTGCGTCGACTTGGGCGCCAGTTGGGTGACGCCCTCCCGGATCGTGAGTCCCCTGCTCGAACGCGTAGCCTCCGAACGAGCCGGTCGCCTCAAACTCGTGAAGGTGTCGGTGGAGGATGCGCGGCACGTCCAGTCTCGCCTCAAGGCTCGAATGATCCCGACGCTGTTGTTGTTCTGGCAGGGCACCGAGTTGGGCCGCCACGAGGGGGCTCTCGAACTCCCTGCTCTCCGAAGGTGGGTGGACCACGGACTGGCGACCGCGCTCCGGGCAGGCCGTACCCCCTCCGACGGAGCGGTCCACCCGGGTGGTTCAACCGCCTGATCTGCGGCCCCCGGAGGCCGGCGCGATTACTGTGGGGTCATGACCGTCCGGCAGCCCGCCGTTGCGGGCAGCTTCTACCCCGCACAGCCGGCGCGGCTGACGTCGACCATCCTGGGGTTCCTCGACGCAGCGCCGCCAGGTCCGGCGGCACCGGTGTACGTCGTGCCGCACGCCGGGTACGTCTATTCCGGATCGACGGCCGCGCTCGCCTACGCGACGTTGCGGGCAGAACCGCCGTCGCGCGTGCTCGTGATCGGCCCGACGCACCGCATCGCCGTACGTGGGCTGGCTCTCGCAGGGGCCACGTCGTACGCCACCCCCCTCGGTGACGTCCAGGTCGACGCGGAACTGACCCAGCGCCTGGCAGCCCTTGATTCCGTCACGACCAGGCCGGACGTTCATGCCCAAGAACACTCGACCGAGGTTCAGTTGCCGTTCCTCCAGGTGGTCGCACCGGGCGCCGAAGTCGTCATGGTGGCGGCCGGAATGGCGACCGGGAACCAGGTGGCCGAGGCGATCGACGTCGCCGTCGAACTCGGTGCGACCGTGCTGCTGTCGAGCGACCTGTCGCACTACCACCCGTACGACATCGCCCGGCGGATCGACCGGGCCACCGTGGCGCAGATCCTGAGCCTGGCCGGACCCGTCGACCACGACCAGGCCTGCGGGGCGACGCCGGTGAACGGCGGAATGGTCGCTGCGGCACGGCACGGCTGGCGACCTCGTTTGTTGGGCCAGTGCACGTCCGGCGACACGGCGGGCAGCCGCGACCGCGTCGTGGGGTACGCGGCGATCGCCTTCGAGGAAGGAGCCACCGATGGGTGACCTGCCCGTCGCCGCAGGCATGGTGCTCACCGACCTGGCCCGAGAGGCGATCGAACGCCGGCTCGGGATCGACCGCGCCCACGGAGACCACGACGGCCCGTGGCTCGACGACCTCGGCGCGACGTTCGTCACGCTCACCCAGGACGGCCGACTGCGTGGCTGCATCGGCTCACTGACCGCCCACTGGAGTCTGCGCAGCGACGTCGAACACAATGCCGTCGCCGCCGCGGTGTCGGATCCGCGATTCCCTCCCCTGAACCTGGGCGAGCTACGCCGTACCCAGATCGAGGTCTCCGTGCTCTCGGCGCCTTCGCCGTTCCCCGTCGCCGACGAGGCTGACGCCTGCGCGCGCGTGCAACCGGGAGCCGACGGGATCATCTTGGAGTACGGCTCCCACCGCGCGACCTTCCTGCCGCAGGTGTGGGAATCGCTGCCCGATCCGCACGACTTCTTCGCCCACCTGAAACGGAAGGCGGGATTGCCGAGCCGGTGGTGGGATCCGGCCGTACGGCTGAGCCGCTATTCGGTGACGGCGTTTCACGAAGGAATCGGAGGCCCGGGATGAGCCACTCGGGTCGGTACTGGCATCGGCTCCCCGACGGGCGGGTGCAATGCGACCTCTGCCCCCGTGAATGCCGTCTCCGCGACGGGCAGCGCGGGTTCTGCTTTGTGCGGGCGAGGGAAGGCGACGAGATCGTCCTGACGACGTACGGCAGGAGCTCCGGCTTCTGCGTCGATCCTGTCGAGAAGAAGCCGCTCGCTCACTTCTATCCGGGCACGTCGGTGCTCTCGTTCGGTACGGCGGGCTGCAACCTGGGCTGCAAGTTCTGCCAGAACTGGGATATCTCGAAGGCGAAGGAGTACGACCGACTCACCGACGAAGCTTCGCCGTCGGCGATCGTGGCGACTGCGCGGGAGTGGGAGTGCGCGTCGATCGCCTTCACGTACAACGATCCGGTGATCTTCGCCGAATATGCGATCGACACGGCTGCCGCGTGCCGCGATGCCGGCCTTCACGCCGTCGCTGTGACCGCGGGCTATATCGGCGAGGAGGCGAGGCGCGACCTTTTCTCGGTCATGGACGCCACCAACATCGACCTCAAAGGGTTCAGTGAAGAGTTCTACGAGAAGGTCACCGGCGCCCGGTTGAGGCCGGTGCTGGAGACCCTGTCGTACGTCAAGAACTCCACCGACGTCTGGCTCGAGATCACCACGCTGCTGATCCCGGGGTTCAACGACTCCAGTGACGAACTGCGCGCGATGTGCCGGTGGGTGCTCGCCGAACTGGGACCCGATGTTCCCCATCATTTCTCCGCGTTCCATCCCGACTGGCGGATGCGTGACGTACCCCCGACGCCGTTGTCCACCCTGGTCCGGGCTCGCGAGATCGCCCTGGATGTGGGCTTGCACCACGTCTACACGGGCAACGCCGTCAATCGCTCGGGGGAAGTCACGTCGTGCCCCGGGTGCGGGACGGCTGTGATCGAACGTGACTGGTACCGGCTACTCGCCTATCGGCTCACGCCCGACGGGCGCTGTCCGACGTGCGGCACCGCCCTCGCGGGCCGCTTCGCTGCCACACCCGGCCGGTTCGGATCGCGGAGAATCCCCGTCCGGGTGAGTAGACGCTAGGTCTGCTTGCCCGACCGGCTCAACTCACGAGCGCGGCCCCAGTGCGGCAAGCCTCGCCGTTCGGCAGCCCCGATCCACATCTCCCGCCGAGCCAACCCGATGTGCCGAGCCGAGCCCCCTTTGCCAGGCCTTCTGGACTTCTGTCTGGGGCTCCAACACTGTAGATGCACACTCGATGCGCGAAAACGCCGATTTGAACGTTCCTATGTTTCACGACCGTGCATCCACAGTGTTCGCCCCCGGGGAAACCCCGCTTCCGCCCGACAGACGAGACCTCGCCCTTCGGTGCCCGAGTGGGCCCATTTGTTCGTTCAAACAAACATTGGAACGAACAAACCTGAGTAGCATCCCGGTACGGGGCTCACGAGGGTGACAACCAGGAGGTGGGGGTGCTCCAGCCGTTCCTGCACGATCTCGTCGTGGTCGTACGCGCGCCACTGCACTGCTGGTCCTTGCAGAACGGTCAGATCGAGCCGGCAGGCGTGCAGGGACTCTTCTGCTGCGACCAGCGCATTCTGTCCGAAGCCGCCCTGGTCGTCGAGGGCCACGACCTGGACCCGATCGCGCGCGAGGAACCCGGTGGTTCGAGCGCCGTCTTCCACTCCGTCATCCGCACTCCGCAGTTCGGTCTCGATCCGCTCGTGCTGCTGCGCCGCGACCGCCGTCTCGACACTGCTGGCCTGCGCGAAGACATCACCGTAACCAGCGCCGCCACCGTTGCCGTACCCCTCACGATCCGCGTCTGGTTCCGGGTCGCCAGCGAGCCGATGGAAGCCATCAAGGCCGGAGCCGATGTCCACGCCTCCGTCAGCGTGGTGGCCGAGGGCGGCCAGACGTTCACCTGGTCGTGGCGGGAGGCGCAGACCCGGGCCGTTTTGAACGCACCTGGCGCCGTGGTCGACGTTGACGGAGACAGGCTCGTCGCCACTTGGCAGGTGGATCTGGCACCGCGAGGTACGGCGAGCTTCGGCTGGACCATCGAGGCCCACGACGACGGGTTCCCCTTCGTCGCCGCGCCGGGTTTGGTTCAGGCGCCCGCAACGGAAGCGGTACGGCTCGGATCGCTGGTCGGCCGCGCCCTGGCCGACCTCGACGCCCTGCGGATGGCCGACCGCGATCATCCCGAACAGGTCTTCTTCGCTGCGGGCGCCCCCTGGTTCCTCACGTTGTTCGGGCGCGATTCGCTGATTTCGGCCCGGCTGGCGTTGGCGTGGTCACCCGACACAGCGGTGGGCACACTACGCACGTTGGCAGCGCGTCAAGGGACCACGGAGGTACGGCAGACAGGCGAGCAGCCGGGCAAGATCCTTCACGAGGTACGGCGTCAGGCCATGAGGCTGTTCGGGACGGGCGCGGAGATCGGCACGGGGTCCGACATCGTGCTGCCGCCGGTCTATTACGGAACGATCGACGCCACCTGCCTGTGGGTGATCCTGCTCCACGACGTGGTGACGGGGGGGTCGGACGTTCTCGACGAGTTCCTCCCCTCGCTGCGAGCGGCGCTGGGATGGCTCAGAAACTCGGCCGATCCCGACGGCGACGGATTCGTCGAATACGAAGACACCGGCGCGTTGAACAACCAGGGCTGGAAAGATTCCCGCGACTCGATGCGCTGGGCCGACGGGGCTCTCGCGGACGGCCCGATCGCATTGGCCGAGGTTCAGGGGTACGCCCACCAGGCCGCGCTCGCAGCTGCCGATCTGCTCGCCTCGACCGGCGCGGACGGCGAGGCCGACTTCTGGAGGTCGTGGGCGTCCGGCCTGCGGGAGCGCTTCCGCTGGCAGTTCTGGATCAGCGACGCCATCGGGCCGTACCCGGCCATCGCCCTCGACGCCGCCAAACGGCCTGTCGACGGTGTCGCCTCGAACATGGGGCATCTCTTGGGAACCGGGATCCTCGACGAAGCAGAGGCCCGCATCGTCACCGATCGGCTCATGCACCCGACGATGAGATCTGGGTACGGCATCCGCACCCTGTCGACCACCAACGGCGGCTACTGGCCCCTCGGCTACCACATCGGGTCAGTCTGGCCGCACGACACGGCTCTCTGCATCGACGGCATGCTCCGCGAAGGGTTCACCGACGAGGCGGCCGCACTCGCCGAGGACCTGTTGCGGGCCGCGTGGAGGTTCGACTACCGCCTGCCCGAGTTGTTCGGCGGGCAAGGCACTGTCGAGACCCTCCAACCCCATGCCTATCCGGCCGCCTGCCACCCGCAGGCGTGGGCGGCGGCTTCGGCCGCTGTCGTGGCCAGGGCCTTGTCCTGAGACCCTGGCTCGGGAGAAGAACCTCTGGAGTGGCGACTCTCTGCTGTCAGCCCAACACCTTCGGAATATGGGCGAGCAAGGCGACGATCGACTGACCACCGGGGGTTTCGACGGAGCCGGCGGCGGCGTACAAGGCCAGATTCACCGCCTCCCGCAGAGTCGAGAGGTCGGGCTGAGGCGAGCGCGTCACGTCCAGGGCGCCGTGGAGCATCTCCGACACCTCGGCCCGCTTCTCTTCGGGCAGGAATGCCACCTGCCCCAACGCGGTATCGAGGATGACCTCCACCTGTTCCATGTCGTCGGCGTGGGTGCAGGTGGTTGGCCGAGGCTCCGGCGCCCGGACCATCGGGGGCAGTTGAGCGCCGGGCGTCGGTGGTCGCGATTCCACGGCGATGCCGTCGGGTTCGTTGGCGGTGTACGAACTGGGCAGGCTGTCAGTGGCAGCCGGCGGACTCAGCGGGGCGACCCGCGTCCACGTTCCCTGCGGCGACAAGGTCACCTTCTCCCGATACCGCGGCACGACCGCGACCAGGCCGAGTTCCGATGTGACCTTGGCCGCGAAGGCCTCGGCCGACCCTTCCTCACCGTGGGTGACGAACACCGTCTCGGGGCGGAGGGTCAACTCCCGCAACCAGTCGATCAAGTCGGACGCGTCTGCGTGAACAGAGAATTCCTTGTCCTGCAGAACTTCTGCCTTAACCGGCACGTACCTGCCCCGGAATTTCATCTCGGTCACACCGTCGAGCAAGCTGCGACCGCGCGTCCCGACCCCTTGGTACCCGGTGAAGATCACCGAGTTCTTCGCGTCGGGCAGGAGGGCCTCGAGGTGGTGCAAGACTCGACCCCCCGTCGCCATGCCGGACGAACTGATGATGATCGACGGCCGATCGGGCCGGTTGAGCTGCTTCGACTGCTCGGCGTCGGTGATCTCGTGCAGCGTCGGCAGGTTCATGAAGTCTTCGGGCTCGATATCGCTTCGCAGTTCCCCGCGCGCCTCGGCCTGGCGATAGACGGCCAGCGCCGCGACGGCCATCGGACTGTTGACGTAGATCGGCGTGTCACGCGGGATCCGTCCCTCGTCACGCAGTTCCGTCAGCGCCTTGAGCACGTTCTCGGTGCGGTCGATGGCGAACGCCGGGATCAACACCGATCCGCCGCGCGCGATCGTGCGCCGGATCGTGTCGGCCATCAACTCGTGACCGGTCCCCTCGACGTCGGGGTGTTCGCGGTCTCCGTACGTCGATTCGATCAGCACGTACGGCGAACCTGGCGGTACGTCCCGAGGCCGCAACACGGGGTGGTCGTGGCGACCCAGATCGCCGGAGAACAGCACGGAGGAACCCTCGACCGACAGCGTCACCGAGGCCGAGCCGAGGATGTGACCCGCGCGGGTCATCCGTACCCCCACCCCGTCACCGATGTCGGTGTCCGTGTCGAAGGGCACCGTGCGCAGCAGTGGGATGGTGGCCTCGACGTCGGCGACCGTGTAGAGCGGCAGAGGCGGATTGTGCTTAGAGTATCCCTCCTCCATCGCCTGCATCGCTTCCCGCTCCTGCAGGTGACCCGCGTCCATCATCACGATCTCGGCGAGCCGACGTGTTCCCTCCGTACACCAGACCGGTCCCGAGAACCCGCCCTTGACCAGCGCCGGCAGGTAGGCACAGTGGTCGGCGTGGGCATGGGTGAGCACGACTTCCTGGATCGAGGAGGGTGGCACCGGGAACTCGGCCCAGTTCATCTCTCGCCACTTCTTCTCGCCCTGGAACATGCCGGCGTCGACCAGGATTCGGCGGGAGCCCACCTCCACCAGGTATTTCGAACCAGTGACGGTGCCCGCGGCACCGAGGAACGTGAGCGTCATCGCATCGGCCATGGCCCCACAGTGTCAGCAATCCGGTTCCCCGCGGGGGAGGTACGGCTGATTGTCGCCCCTGGGTCGGCGTCGGGTGGACCCGGGCCTACTCAGTGGCGAGCGCAGCAGCGGGTTGAATTCGTCCGGCCCTCACGGCCGGCAGGATCGACGCGATCCAGCCCGATACCAGAGCGACGAGCACGATCCCCGCGATCGCGAGCCACGGGATCGTCACCACGACCGTCGCCACACCCCGCATCAGCGCATACACGCCGGCAATGCCGTACCCGATCCCCAACGCGAGGCCGATCAGAGTCCCGACACCGGCAAGCGTGAGCGCCTCGATCCCGATCATGCGGCGCAGTTCCGGCCGAGTCAGCCCAAGCGCCCGCAGGAGGGCGGATTCCTGCGTGCGCTCGATCACAGACAGGCCCAACGTGTTGGTGATGCCGACGAGCGCGACCAGGACCGACGCGCCCAGCAGGCCGACAACCACGATCAGCACGATGTTGAGGATCTTGGAGAACTCCTCACGCATCGCAGCCCCGCCCCCGATCACGACACCCGGGATGGCGGCCAGGTCGGCCGACAGCCTCTCGCTGGCGACCGCTGCGGTCTGGCCGTCGTGTAACCGCACGTACGCCTGCCAGGACACTTGACCGGTCAGCCGCTGGAGAGTTTCGACCGTCACCGTGGGAGTGCGGGGTGAATCCCGGCTGACGACCGCTCGCAACGTCAAGGTCGATGTGTCCCCGACCACCGACACCATCGTGCCATTGGCGATCGTCAACTCCGCCGGCAACAGAACCGTGTCGTTGGCCAGGCCGTCGAGATACGCGGGGTACCGGAGCACGTCTCGAGCCTCCGGTCTCATGCCGACGATTCCAGAGAGCTCGCCGTTGAGTTTCACCACGGCCTGGCCGACCAACTCCGACTTCGCCACGACCGGATTTGCCGCGATGATCGGCAAGGCTGTGGTGGGCAGACCGCCCCGAGCCGTGACGATGACGTCCGCCGGCGCGATCCGGTTGATCGCGCGTTGCTGGGTGGCGTCCGCCGACGCAGCTCCAACCGTCGACATCGTGATCAGCGTGACGCCGACGAGCAGGGCACTCGCCGTTGCGGTGGCGCGGCTCGGGTTGCGTTTGCTGTTGTCCACTGCGAGGCGGCCTGGTACGCCTCCCCACGTCTGCGGGATCAGACCCAGCAGGTGTGCACAGGCCGGGACCAGAACGGTTCCGAGCAGGAGCACCCCGGCCAGGCTCACGATGCCGCCGGCGACGCCGACGACGAGGTAGGTGGCGGCGAACTCTCCGGCCTTGGCGCCTGGCTTGAGTGCGCCGTACAGCAAAGCCCCGACCCCAGCCGTGACGAGGACGGCACCGGTGGCCAGGACGAGCGAACTCGTCCGCTGTCCCGTGGCCGGCACCAGTTGCGGGCGCAGAGCCGCCAGCGGGGCGACGCGGGTCGCCCGCATCGCCGGCCGAAGGGAAGCCAGGAACGTCACGAGCACACCGATTGCGATCGGCAGCAGGATCCCGAACGGAGTGACCGCGAACACGTCCAGGGGCACCCTGAAGGCGAGCGCCACGCGGGTCACGCCGTACGCCACCGCCGTACCCCCGAGCGCTCCTAGGACCCCGCCGATCACGCCCATGAGCAGTCCCTCGCCGACGACCGTCCGGAAGACCTGGCCACGCGTCGCACCGACGCAGCGCATGAGGGCGAGACTGCGCGACCGTTGCGCGACCAGGATCGAGAACGTGTTGCCGATCACCAAGGCCGCGACGAGGAGAGAGATCACCGCGAAGGTCAGCAGGAAGGCAGTCATGGCTTTCAGACCCTGGGACAACTCCTTGCGTTGATCGGCAACGTACTGGCTGGTCGTCTTGACCGTTACGCCACTGTCCTTCATCGCCGGCAACGCCTCGATCGAGCTCTTCAACATCTCGGGGGAGGCGACGCCGTACACGACGACCATGTCGAACCCGGGAGCGCCGGTCATGGCGAACAGGTCCTGATCGAGGGCGAATACGACCGCCTCGCCCGTGTTGGGCACCTCAGGTCCCGTCTCGATCACGCCGACCACGCTGACCCTGAGTGGTTCGTCAGCGGGCACGACCATCTCCAGGGTGTCGCCGACTTTGATCTTGCGTTCGGTGGCGAGCAGGGTGCTGACCGCGACGTCGCCGGGCTGGGTGGGGGTACGGCCGGAGGTCACCTGGGTGGCGCCGGTCAGTTTCGGAACCGGCTGGGCCATGAGGTACTGCTCGCCCCGGCTCGTCTTCTGGGGGACGAAGGCGAGCACGTCCCGGCGGATCTCGCCCACACCTGACAGCCGAGAGATGGTCGCGGCGGTTTCGGGCGCGATGCGCTGGCCACCCTGGGGGTCGGCCTGCACCACGATTTGCGAGCCGGCGACCGTACCCGCCACGGATTTCGCCATCGACGCTTCCAACGTGCTCGACAACACGAACGTCGCTGCGGCGAATCCGACGCCGACAGCGATCGCGACGATCGAGGCGATCAGCCTTCGAGGTTCTCGCAGCATGTCAGGCCTCGACCCCACGCCGCGGCTGGGTGGCTGCACCCCTGGCCTCGCCCACCGCGATGCCCCGCTTGGGCACGTGGAGGACGTCAGAGACGATCCGGCCGTCGGCCATCCGCACGATGCGGTCGGCGTAGGAGGCTGCACCGTCGTCGTGGGTCACCATGACGACCGTCTGGCCCAGTTGCTCGACGCTGTGCCGCAGAAACGTGAGCAGATCGGCTCCCGAGGCGGAGTCGAGGGCACCGGTGGGCTCGTCGGCGAAGATGACGGTCGGACGGGTGACCATCGCCCGGGCCACGGCCACGCGCTGTTGCTGGCCTCCGGACAGTTCCGACGGTCGGTGGGTGAGCCGGTCACCCAGCCCGAGCACCTCGATCACGTGGCCGTACCACTGCGGGTCGGGCTTCTTCCCTGCCAAGCTGAGCGGCAGCAGGATGTTCTCCTTGGCCGTCATGGTGGGAAGCAAGTTGAACGCCTGGAACACGAATCCGACCTTGTCGCGTCGCAACAAAGTGAGGTCCTTGTCGTTGAGGTCGGTGATCTCGGTGTCCCCGATCCACACTCGACCGCCGGTCGGTGAATCGAGTCCTGCGGCGCAGTGGAGCAGCGTCGACTTTCCCGATCCGGAGGGTCCCATGATCGCGGTGAACGCCCCAGCTTCGATGTCGATGGTGACCCGGCGCAACGCATGGACCGTCGCTTCGCCGGTTCCGTAGACCTTGGTCAGGTCGCGGGTACGGACGGCTGGCTCACCCACCGAGGCCCGGGATGGAGTCTGCGTCGCTGCGACAGTCATGGGTGTCATGGGATCTCCTCGGGCCGTTCTCGGGTGCGGGCTTCCGCGAGCCTAGGAGTCACCTGTGACGCGCACATCGGGGATGCAGGTCGGGCACCTCACCCCTTTCGGCTGAGGTTGAACCCTGATCGTCGGGTTCCGTGAGGGCCAGGCGCGCCGTACCCGCAACTTCGACCGGGATCCTCCGTCTGACGGAATCCCCGACCCCCACGGCTGGTTGGCCTAGGCATGGGCCCTGGCACTGTTCGCGTCGTCATCGTCGGATCCGGCTTCGGCGGGCTGTTCGCCGCTCAGGCGCTGAAGCGCGCGGACGTGACCGTGACCCTGATCGCCCGGACCGGCCACCACTTGTTCCAGCCGCTGCTGTACCAAGTCGCCACGGGCATCTTGTCGGAGGGTGAGATCGCGCCGACGACGCGAGAAATCCTCAAGGGACAGAAGAACGTCCGGGTCATCCAGGGGCTGGTCGAGTCGATCGACCTCGCTGAACGCATCGTGAGGTGGAGGTTCCACGACGACGAGCAGTCCACGCCGTACGACGCGCTGATCGTCGCTGCCGGGGCAGGTCAGTCGTACTTCGGCAACGACCACTTCGCGAAGTTCGCCCCCGGAATGAAGACCATCGACGATGCGCTCGAACTGCGCTCCCGAGTGTTCGCAGCCTTCGAGATGGCCGAGATCGAGGCAGACCCAGCCGAGGTACGGCGGCTGCTCACGTTCGTGGTGGTCGGGGCGGGTCCGACGGGGGTCGAGATGGCCGGGCAGATCAGGGAGCTGGCGAGCCGTACCCTCACCCACGAATTCCGGTCGATCGATCCGCGGCAGGCGAGGGTCATCCTGATCGACGGTGCCTCGCACGTGCTGCCTGCGTTCGGCGACCAACTCGGCGCGAAGACCGAACGCGAGTTGGAGCGGCTCGGCGTCGAGGTGATCCTCGGAGCCATCGTGACCGGCGTCGACGCCACGGGACTGGTCATCCGGCACCAGGACGGCAGCACCCAGCGCATCGAATCGATCTGCAAGGTATGGGCGGCCGGGGTCCAGGCGAGTCCGTTGGGGGCCGAGCTGGCCCGCCAATCCGGAGCCGAGGTCGATCGCTCCGGCCGAGTCAAGGTCGAACCCGACCTGACGTTGCCCGGGCATCCGGAGGTTTTCGTGATCGGCGACCTCATGGCGGTCGACGGCGTACCCGGAGTCGCACAGGGCGCGATCCAGTCGGCGAGGTACGCGGCCAAGCTCATCACCGCCCGGATTCGGGCGTCGCGGCCAGGGGCAACTCCGGCCGACGAGGCCGCACTTGCCCGGGCGGGGCGTCCGTTCTCCTACCTCGACAAGGGGAGCATGGCCACCATCGCCCGGTTCAAGGCAGTGGTCAGCATCGGGAAGCTGAAGTTGACCGGATTCGTGGCCTGGGCCGCGTGGCTCTTCCTCCACTTGCTCTACATCGCCGGTTTCAAGCAGAAGGTGTCGACCCTACTTCGATGGGCGATCTCGTTCCTGTCCAACGCCCGCTCCGAGCGGGTCACGACCCATCAACAGATGGTGGGGAGGCTGGCGATGGAGCAACTGGGGAGTCGTACGGCGGGCACCCTCATGCGCGGCGAGTCGGTGCGTCGGACCGGCGACGGCTGAGTTCGCCGGTTACGCGAGGGCCGCGTGATGCTTCGCCCCGAACTCGGCGAGGGCTGCGAGGACCGGGGCCGTGTCGCGGCCGAGGTCGGTCAGGCCGTACGACACCTGCACGGGCGGGCCCGGCTCGACCGTACGTACGGCGAAGCCTCGCGCGCACAACTCCCGCAGTCGGGTGGACAACACGGTGTCGGTGACCCCGGGTACGGCTCGACGGATCTCGCTGAAGCGGGAGGCGCCGTCGAGCATGGCTTGGAGTACGGCTCCCGCCCAGGCCCGGCCCAGCACACTGGCCGCCGCCTCGATCGGCTGGCAGACGTTGCGCTCCTCCACGGCTTCTCCTCGGCTGGGAATATCCCATTCACTATGTTGTTGATAGTAACGCACGACAACAAAGGAGCAAGCGATGCAGTTCGGCATCTTCACCGTGGGCGACGTCACGACCGATCCGACGACCGGCCGTACCCCCACCGAGCACGAGCGGATCAAGGCCACCGTCGAGATCGCCAAGAAGGCCGACGAGGTCGGGTTGGACGTCGTGGCGGTCGGCCAGCACCACAATCCGCCGTTCGTGGCCTCGAGCCCGACGACCACGATGGCGTACATCGCCGCCCAGACGAAGAACATCATGCTGTCGACCGCGACGACTCTCATCACGACGACCGATCCGGTGCGGATCGCAGAGGACTACGCGACCCTCCAGCACCTCGTCGACGGACGGATGGACCTCATGCTGGGCCGTGGGAATACCGGGCCTGTCTATCCGTGGTTCGGCAAGGACATTCGCCGGGGCATCGAGTTGAGCATCGAGAACTACGCGCTGTTGCACCGGCTGTGGAACGAGGACGTCGTGAACTGGCAAGGGCAGTACCGAACGCCGCTGCAGGGGTTCACGTCGACGCCGCGCCCGCTGGACGGAGTGGCCCCGTTCGTCTGGCACGGCTCGATCCGGAGCCCCGAGATTGCCGAGCAGGCGGCGTACTACGGCGACGGCTTCTTCAGCAACCACATCTTCTGGCCGGCGAGCCACACCAAGAAGATGGTCGACCTGTACCGGAGGCGGTACGAGCACTACGGGCACGGTACGGCCGCGCAAGCCATCGTGGGGATCGGCGGGCAGGTCTTCATGCGCCCGAAGAGCCAGGATGCGATCGATGAGTTCAGGCCGTACTTCGACCATGCGCCGGTGTACGGCGGTGGCCCCAGCCTGGAGTCGTTCATGGCCGAAACGCCGTTGACCGTCGGTTCGCCGCAGCAGGTGATCGAGCGGACGCTCGGATTCCGGGAGTACGTCGGCGACTACCAGCGACAGCTGTTCCTGATGGATCATGCGGGGTTGCCGCTGAAGACGGTCCTGGAGCAGCTAGATCTGCTCGGGTCGGAGGTCGTCCCCGTGTTGCGCAAGGAATTCGCCGCGCTGAAGCCTGCCGACGTACCGGATGCACCGACTCATGCGTCCTTGGTCGCAGCTGCGCGGACCACCGGTCACACGGGAGACGAGCCCGCCGAGCCGAGCGTCGACCGCTGGACCGGCACCCGGGCCGAGGACAGCAACCTGCTGACCGAGTCGTAGGTCGTCAGGGGCCGGTCTGGGGAGCGCCAGCACTGTAGATGCACACTCGATGACGAAATGGGGCTGAACAGCGTGCATTTCGCGATCGACCGTGCATCTACAGTGTTGGCGCTCAACGGGTGGGCGCTAGAGGCTCGATCCGAAGTCCGCCCGGAAAGCGTCGACCAGACGGTCGGCCCAGCCGCCGATCGGTTCGAGTCGGCCGTAGAAGAATCGGAGGATCTCCGGCTCTTCGACGAACCGCAGGCCACCGATCAGCTTGCGATGGGAGAACAGCCAGTCGATCCGGTCGATGGCGTACGAGACCTGGCTCAGCGTGAAAACGCGCCTGGGCAGGGCCAGCCGTACCAACTCCATGTGAGCCATCGGCTCGACCCCGTCGGCGTCGCGCTGCTCGCTCAGCGTGCCGCGCTCCATGCCGCGGACGCCGGAGGCGATGTAGAGGGCGGACGCCAGGGCGCCGGCAGGGTATTGCTGCTGCGGCACGTGGTCGAGGAACCTCATGGCATCGACGTGAGCGCCGAGGCCGCCCGGCGGCGTGATGACCGGGATGTTGCGCCGGTCGAGTTCTTCGACCATGTGCGCGATGAACTCCGGGCCCTGCCTGATCATGTCGAAGTCCATGGTCTCGTCGAGACCGACCGTGATGGCTTCCATCTCCCGGACCGACATGCCGCCGTACGTGAGGAAGCCTTCGAACATCGGGACCAGCCCGCGGAGACTGCGGTAGAGCGCTTCGTCGCGAATGCAGATCCCGCCGCCGCGCCCGAAGCCGAGCTTGCGGGCCGAGAAGTAGATGACGTCGAAACAGTCCGCGATCGCGCGCGTGATCTCCGGAATGGACATGCCCGCGGCGGCGGGTTCCCGCGTGGCGATGAAGTACAGGTTGTCGGCGAGCAAGGAAGCATCCAGCACGGTGAGGATGCCGTGCTCGCGGCACAGCGTCGACGTCTCTCGGTAGTTCTGCAGCGAGATCGGCTGACCACCGATGAGGTTCGTGCCGGCCTCCACCCGTACGTAGCTGATGCCGTCGGGCCCACGCTCGTCGATGAGCCGAGCCAACGCGTCGACATCGAGGTTTCCCTTGAACGGATCGGTGCTGGTGACGGCGAGCCCAGCGTCGGGGATGAGTTCGACGACCTCCGCGCCGACGTGCGTGATGTGAGCTTTCGACGTCGTGAAGTGGTAGTTCATCGGCACGACGGTGCCCGGTCTCACCAGAACCTGGGCGAGGATGTGCTCGGCGGCACGTCCCTGGTGCGTCGGCAGGAAGAAGTCCATGCCGAACAGCTCGACCAGCTTGTCGTACAGGCGGGTGTAGGTCGCCGACCCGGCGTACGCATCGTCGGCGATCAGCATCGCGGCCTGCTGCTGGTCGCTCATGGCGTTGACGCCCGAGTCTGTGAGCATGTCGAGGAAGACGTCCCGGTTCTGCAACAAGAACGTGTTGTGGCCGGCACCGTCCATCGCCTGGCGGCGTTCCTCGATGGGCAGCAGGTTGAGTTTCTGGATGATCCGTACCTTGTGCATCTCGAGCGGGAGCTGCTGGCCACGGAAGAACGTCACCGTCGACATAGGTCTCTTTCTGGGCGCGGGTGCCAATGCCGGGCGAAAGCCTGCCAGTCGGGTCGCCGAGGCCCGCACCCGACCCCCGACTGCGGGCTGGGCGGCGTCAGCCGTGGCGCGAAACCCGCAACGTGGGCGAGGATTCTTCTGGGCCTAAGACAGCGATAGGCGAGGAGGACTGGGGTGGCGAAGCGGATCGCTCTGGTGAGCGGTGGGTTGAGGGTGTCGTCCAGCACCCGGCTGCTGGCGGATCAGGCGGCCGAGGCGGTACGGAATGCCTTCGCCGACCGGAACGAGCAGGTGGAGTTCGTTCACGTGGAGTTGCGCGATTATGCCCACGACCTCATGGACGCGTTGCTCACGGGATTTCCGGCGGGGCGGCTGCGCGATCAGGTCGAGGCCGTCGTGGCCTCTGACGGCGTGATCGCGGTGACTCCGACCTACTCGGCCTCCTATTCCGGTTTGTTCAAGGCCTTCTTCGACATCGTCGAGGAGGGACAGTTGGCCGGTGTGCCGCTGTTGATGGCAGCGACCGGTGGCTCCGAACGCCATTCACTGATGCTCGAATTCGCGATGAGGCCGCTGTTCGCGTATCTGGGAGCCGAGACCGTACGGACGGGGGTGTTCGCGGCGACGTCGGACTTCGGCGAGTCAGGACTCGACCGGCGCCTCGCCCGGGCCGCGTCGGAACTGGTCGATGCGGTGATCGGGAGCGGTTCGCGGAACCGAGTCGACGAGTTCGAGCAGGTCACCTCGTTGGAGGAGATGCTGCGCCGGAGTCGCCCCGGCTGAGGCGGCAATGGCCGTACCGAAAACTGTCAGTCGGCCCCCGTACCCTCGGGTGAATGCGAAAGGAGGGCCATGAGTCAGTCAGCGAGAACACCCGCGCGAGTAGGGGCTACGGCTGAACGCGGGAACATGCGCGCCTTCTACGGCGTGCTCGTCAACACCTTGGTGGCGAACGTGACGACCAGCTTCCTCTGGTTCGCCCTGACGTTCTGGATCTACTTGGAGACCAGGTCGGTGCTGGCCACGTCGGTCATCGGTGGGTCGTACATGTTGCTCCTCGCGGTCGCCGGCGTGCCGTTCGGCACGTACGTGGACCGTCACCGCAAGAAGCATGTGATGGTGCTGGCGACGCTCGTGACCGTCGTGGCGTACGGCCTTGCTCTGGCCTGGTTCGCGGCCCAGCCGGTGAGTGAACTGGCGACGATCGGCAGTCTTGCCTTCATAGTGCTCGTGGGGTTGGTGCTCGCCGGGGCCATCGTCGAGAGCATGCGAGGCCTGGCCTTGAGCACCTGCGTGACGTTGCTGGTACCAGACGAACGGCGCGACAAAGCGAACGGCCTCGTCGGCATGGCAATGGGGCTCAGCTTTGCCGTGACCAGCGTGTTCAGCGGGCTGGCGGTGGGATACCTGGGCATGTTCTGGACCGTCGTGATCGCGTTCGGGTTGACGTTCGTGTCACTCGTCCATCTGCTGACCGTGCAGATCCCGGAACCGCGTGTGGCGCACGCCGAAGGCGTGCCGCAGAAGGTCGACTTCAAGGGCGCATGGCAGGCGATTCGAGCGGTGCCTGGCTTGCTCGGGCTGGTCATCTTCAGCACCTTCAACAATCTGCTCGGTGGGGTGTTCATCGCGTTGATGGATCCGTACGGCCTGACCTTGGTCTCGGTGCAGGCCTGGGGCATCTTGTGGGGGGTCCTGAGCTTCGGGTTCATGATCGGCAGTGGGTGGGTGGCGACCAAAGGCCTCGGCGCCAGGCCGCTTCGCGCCCTCTTGTTGGCCAATGTCTGCATGTGGACGATCGGGATCTTGTTCACGATCCGCGAGTCGATCTGGCTGACGGCCGTCGGCGTCCTGATCTACATGGCGCTGATCCCGATCGCCGAAGCCGCCGAACAGACGCTCCTGCAGCGCGTCGTGCCGTTCGAGAAGCAAGGACGCGTGTTCGGATTCGCCCAGAGCCTCGAGGTGGCGGCGTCTCCCCTGACCGCGTTCATGATCGGGCCGATCGCCCAGTTCTGGCTGATCCCCTACATGGCTTCACCCGAGGGTCAGGCCGCGCTCGGTTGGTTGTTGGGCGCAGGGCAGGCCCGCGGCATCGCGCTCGTCTTCGTGATCTCCGGCGTCATCGGTCTCGTGGTCACCCTGCTCGCCTTCCTGACTCGCTCCTACCGCCGTCTGACCGAGACGTACGTCTCTGCCGCGCCCGCGAACACGGTTGCGGGTACGGCGAACGACGCCCCGGTTGTGGGAGAGAGAGGGTCTCGACCTGGTTCCGATTGAGAGGCGGTGAACGCGGCAACAGTCGCAGGCTGGCCGCCGCCGCGTTCTGCCGCGGCGCTAGTCAGGATCGACGACCCGACCACCGGCGGCCCGAGCCAGGAACGTCACCCACATCCTGTACGGCCGCCAGCGTTCGGCGAGTTGGAGATAGTCCTCGTCGGACAAAGGGGCGGCGATGCCGTACAACCGCTCGATCATCGCCCGGCTGCGCGGCTCGATGAGGGGCAAGACGTCGGGCAATCCGCAAGCGCGGACGACCACGAGGGCGCTGTAGAACGGACCGATTCCGGGCAACCTCTGCAACTCTGACATCGCGTCGTCGGGGCTCATCGTCACCAGCCGGCTGACGTCGAGGTCACCGTTCGCGGCCCAGCGCGCCACCTCGTGCAGGCGCGGCACGGCGTACGCGGGCAGGCCCGGGATCGTCTCGACTTCGAGCAACCGGCTGGGGCTCGGGAAGGCATAGTGCCGTTGCCCGGCGAGGTCGAATGGCGTGCCGTACCCCTCGTTGAGCCACGACCTCACCTTGATTCCCTGGAATCGTGACCGGCGGAAGCTGATGATCGACCACGCCGCCGCTTCGAAGGGGTTCGTGAACTGGGGTGGGCGCAAACCGGGTGCGGAGTGCTGCAGACGCCCGATCACCGGCTCACGTAGCCCGAGTTCGACGAATCCCTGGCCGTCGACGTCGACGCTGAGGATGCGGGCGACCTGCGCTGCCACCACGTCTCGATCTGCGTCGGTGTGGATCGTCAGGTCGAGCGTCTCTCCCCTCTGCCGTACCTCCACCCCCGCGGCCCGCTCGTGGTCGCCGTCCACTGTGAAGGTGAGGCGCATGACGCCGTCGAAGGTCTTCTCGTCGCGGTGGCCGAACCCCACGCCATTCGCCTCTTCGAGGGAGAAGGGTCCGCGAGTAGGGATGGTCCGGGTGGTGATGCGTGTGTTCATGAGGAGAAGACTGCACCGGTAAAGTGCTCATCTTCTGATCACTTTTTCTGACAGTCTGTCGAATCGTGAGAGCAGACCGGTTGATCGCAACCCGCCGAGCGTGCCGGGCATTCGCCCGGGGGAATGTCGAATCGTGAGAGCAGATCGGTTGATCGCCACCCTGCTGGTGCTGCAAGCACGAGGCCGGGTGACCGCCGCGGACCTCGCAGACGAGCTCGAGGTCTCTGTCGCCACCGCCCGGCGAGACCTGGAGGCGCTGTCGGCCAGCGGCGTTCCGGTGTATCCCGAGCGCGGACGCAAGGGAGGTTGGCAGCTCGTCGGCGGGGCGCGGACGGATCTGTCCGGACTCACGGCAGGGGAGGCTCAGGCACTGTTCTCCCTCGTCGGTCCGGGTCGACGGCACCCCGAAGTGCGTGCCGCGCTCCGGAAACTGCTCCGTGCCCTGCCCGCCACCCTGCGCGACGAGGCGTCCGCCGCCTCTGATGCGGTCGTGGTCGATCCTGCCGGCTGGGGCGAGTCGGGACCGGGCAGGCCGGGTGACGCTGCTCCCCGCTGGCACGAGGATCTTCGCAGTGCGATCGTCCGTCGCAGACGAGTCGCCGTGACGTACCTCTCGCGCCACGGCGGTGAAACCACCCGCACGGTCGACCCATGGGCGCTCGTGGACAAGGACGGGGTGTGGTACCTCGTCGCCGGCACACCCGACGGACGACGCACCTTCCGACTCGACCGGATCGCGAACCTGACGGTCACCGAGTCCCCGGCCGAACGACCGCCACGCCTCGACGTCGAGGATCTCTGGCACGAGGTCGTGACGTCGGTTGAAGACAGGCGCGAGGCCGTTGTGGTCACCCTCGTCGCCCGGCCTGGTGCGTTGGCGATGCTGCGTCTGCGCTTCGGCCGAAGCCTCCAGGTCGGCGAGACGGACCGTGACGGCGTCCATGCCACCGTGGCCGGGCCAAGCGCCGATTGGACGGCTCGACTCCTCGCATCGTTCGCCGACGGGGTCGAGGTCCGGTCGCCTGAGTCGGTCAAGGAGCGCCTGGGCGAGATCAGGTCGTACCTGCATTCCAGGTACGGCGCACTCACACCAGCGGGTGCCACGTCTCCGCTGGTCGCAGATGGCGTACCGAACGACGGCTGACAAGGGCGTCACTGCGATTATTCGCAGTGAGGGCCGATATTGCCGTCGTTCGGTACGCCTCGGGTGTAGACCGCCGTTCTCGAGTCGCTAGGGATCCTTGGTCGCTAGTGCTCGTGCGGGTCGGCTTCGGCATCGGCCTGGGTCGGGTGGACCGTGCCGGGCACGTGGTCGGGTGGGCCGTACAACGCGTAGACCTTGAGATCCTCGTCGCCGGTGTTGACGACGTTGTGCCACGAACCGGCCGGCACCAGGATCGCGAAATCGTCCTCCACCTCGCGGGTGAAAGTCACCTCGTCCTTCGTCGGACCCATCTCGACGCGTCCCTGGCCCTGCTCGACGCGGAGGAACTGGTCAGTGCCGTGATGCACCTCCAACCCGATGTCACCGCCGGGCGGGATCGTCATCAGCGTCATCTGGAGGTGTTGACCGGTCCACACCGTCGTGCGGAAGTTGGGGTTCGCCAGGGTCGCCGACTCGATGTCGACGACGTACGGGTTGGGCCCGTGGTCGACTGATTCCATGGGGGTTTCCTTTCGTCGCATCCGCGACGCTACAAGCGGCCGCTGGTCAATCGTCGTCAGGCCAGAAGTTTCTAGAATCGCGACGTGACGCCTCTCGTTGTCCGCCAGATCCGTACCGACTTGGCCGACCGCCACGACGACACCCGGTCCGACGCAGTCCAGGAATACATGAAATCCGCCCTCCCCTGTCACGGCATCCCCCAGGCGGTCATCCGCCGCCTCGTGTCGGGGGCTCTCCAACGCCGCCCCGTGACCTCCCGAGAGACGTGGGAGGAGGCCGTTCGCTACCTATTCGACGAGGCGATGTTCCGCGACGAGCGCTGGGCGGCTATCGAGATCGCCACGAGACGGCCGTTCAGGCGCTGGCACGGCCCCGACTCGCTGCCACTGGCCGCCCACCTGGTCACGACCGGCGCCTGGTGGGACCTCGTCGACCCCGTCTCGACCGGGCTGGTGGGGTCGATCCTCCTCGCCCACCGACCCGAGACCACGCCGATCCTGGTCGGCTGGGCGACCGCCGACGACCTGTGGCTGCGACGCAGCGCCATCATCGCCCAACTCGCTCACAAGACCTGGACCGATCCAGACCTTCTGTCGTACGCGCTCGGCCAGAACCTCGAAGGCAGCCGGTACGGGTCGGAATTCTTTATCCGCAAGGCGATCGGCTGGGCTCTGCGACAGTACGGCAGAACCGATCCCGACTGGGTCCGGACGTTCGTCGACGCCCACGCCGCCCGGCTGTCCGGGCTCAGCCGCCGCGAGGCGCTGAAGCACCTGTGACGCGGTTGGCTCCCACGCGAGGTCCCAGTACGGTCACGGACATGCGGATCGACATCTGGAGCGACATCGTCTGCCCATGGTGCTACATCGGACTGACCCGATTCGGTCGGGTGCTCAGCTCGTACGAGCATGCAGATGGTGTGGACGTACACCTGCGTGCGTTTCAACTCGACCCCCACTTGCCCGAGGCATTCGACGGCACGGAAGTCGAGTACCTCGCCGAGTCGAAGGGCATGTCGCTCGATGGGGTACGGCAGATGTTCGACCACGTGCAGGCCGCGGCCTCGACAGAGGGACTTCGGCTCGACTTCGACCAGGTCAAGGTGGCGAACTCCCGCCGCGCTCACCGGCTCCTCCACGCCGCCCGCACGGCGGACCAAACCGGTCAGCCGGCTTGGGAAATCGCGCTTTCCCTGTTCAAGGCACATTTCGTCGACGGATTGTCGATCTCGGATCCCGACACCCTCGTGCGGCTTGCCACCGAGGCTGGGCTCGACGGCCGCCTGGCCAGCGAGGCGATGGATTCGGCCGAACTCGACCTCGAGGTCTCGGCCGACATCCAGCAGGCAGCGGCGTACGGCATAACGGGAGTGCCGTTCTTCGTGCTGGAGAACAAGTACGGCATCTCCGGAGCCCAGCCCGCCGAGGTGCTCACCTCGGCGCTGGAGCAGGTGTGGGCCGAGGTGCACGGGTGATCAACCCAGGGTGAGACCCCTGGTGAGGAGCAGATTGACCACCACCATGACCCCGAACGCGATGAGACCGCCGACGGGGATTGGTTTGAGCCCGAGTGGTTCGTACGGCACGTCGGCCACCTTGGACAAGAACATGAACGACATCGGGGCGCAGACGTAGACCGCCATGGTCGCCGACATGATCGCGATCGTCTCCCCGGCAGACAGGCTCATGCGGCTCATGGTCAGGTACGTGAAGGCCAGCAGCATGTTGACCGCGCTGGCGAGGAGCCAGGGCCAGAATGCCAGCGCCCATTGGCGCGGGCGATCGGAGCCGGCGTACCGGCGCACGAAGGGCGAGAACATCCGAGCCGCCACGAACATCAACCCGGCGCCCACGGCGAAGGCCACCAGCCGCGGCCACATGGGCCAACCCAACGCATCCGCGGTAGCCGCGGTGTCGCCGGCACCCATGGGCGTGATCACGAGGTACCCGACGCCTTCCATGATCGACGTGAAAGCGAACCAGAACCACAACAGTTGCCCGAACCCTCCGCGTCGCTTGAACGGCATCCAGAAGGCACACACGACTCCCGACACCAGACTGAAGATCGGTGCGGAGATCGCTGTGATCGCCACGGCCGCGGGCCCACGTGTGCCGTGGTGGTCGACGCCGAACGGGTACAGCGTTCCACTGTTGCCGAGGGCAATCCCGGTCAGGAGGTGAACTCCCTCGTGGACGAGGACCATCAACATCGAGCCGAATACCGCTCCGAGCGTGCTGCTGATCAGCACTGTTCGGGGTGTCTCGACAGCGGGTTGCTGGGCGTGCCCGGGCGAGGGGATGGTGGAGGGGTTCGGGGTTTCGGCGCTCATCGGGGGTCCTCGGTCGCTGGGGGGTGAGGCGGTCTCACTCGACAGGCGGAACCTAGCCGCGACCAGGCCGATCGTCGACGATCTCACGGACCGACACGCAGGGTGGGTACCGAGGGATCCCGTCGAGGCGGGCCGCTGCGTGCGGGATGCGTGTCTATCGGCGGCGCGGGCGTCCAACGTGTGGGTACCGAGGGATTCCGTCGAGGCGGGCCGCTGCCCCGACGTGTTCGCGCTCCGCAGGAACCTCTGCGGGAGCGGTGTACGTCGCGTGACACGACCCAATCTGCCCCTGATGCGCGATTTTGAACGTTCAAGTCACGACGGAGTCAGATTCACAGGCAGTTTCGGTACACATCGAAGTCGACGTCGCCAGGTTCGAAGTACACGTCTACGTCGTCGCGTTCCATTGGCCTGTGTCGGTGGAACCGGCCGACCTCGTTCCCACCGGCCCGCGGCCGGAAGCGTGTCCGCCGCGTGAGATGGCCGCAAACCGGTGCCGTTCGCACGGGAGGTTCAGCGGGGGGTTCCAGCCCGGACGCGACTTACACCGGCGTCGGGTTCTTGCGCGATGCGCGCTTGACCACATGACCACGAAGCGGACACGTAGTTCCAGTAGCACGAACTCTTCTCGTGGCGGTGACGCAGCGCGTTGGGATCGGCCGGCAGCGGCTGGGACGGGACCTGGTTCATGGCTCACCTCGGGTTGGACTACGAGAGCACTGAGCCACCCGGGCCTCCCGTGATACATCTTCAGCACCTCGATGCGCGACGAGCAGGTCTTCGGCGGCGAACACGACGAGTGCGGCGACGAGTGCGGCTGCGGTCTCGGGCTCATGCTCGACGGGATCGAACGCCACCTCGACAGCATCCCGAACTGAGCGAAGCGTCCTGAGTCCGCCCCCGGCCTTCTGCGCGAGAATCCCGGTATGGGTGAGTTCTGGGCACATGTCGGGATCAGCGGGTCACAGGTGATCAGCGTGGCGGTGAGCGCTGGGGTGCTCTATCTCGTGTACGCCGCGGTCATGCGTCTGTGGGGACAGAGGATTCGTTCCAGCACGTCGACGCTGAGCCTCGCCCTTACCGCGCTCACCGGATCGCTCATCGCCAGATCCATGCTCGGCGACGCGCCGACCTTGACGGGAGGTTTGGTCGCGCTGGCGACTCTCATCGGCCTCGAGGCCGTGTTCGGAGTCCTGCGCCAGCGACTTCCGGCCCCGAAGAAGCACCGACGGCGTGCTCCGACCGTCATCCTGGTCGACGGTCTCGTTCTGCACGCGGCGCTCTCGGCCACTCGCCTCAGCGAGCGGGACCTGACAGCCCGTCTGCGCCAGATGGGAATCCTGAGTTATGCGGACTTGGCCTTGGTTGTGTTGGAAGACCGTGGCGGGTTGTCGGTCGTCCGCGCTGGGGAACGCATCGACCGCGCCTTCCTCGCTGATGTGCGCGGCGCTGCGTCTCTGCCGGACTCCATCGTGCGGCAGCAAGTCGAGGGTTGAACCCGACAAGTTCGGCTTGGTCCAGCTCTCACCTCTATGCGGTCAACACGTCGCCGGACCACCACCGCAAGATCCGCATCGCCATCAAAGTGACCCACCGCGACGGCTCCCCGACCTGTTCCATCTCGAACCAGACCCGGCCTCGCGGGTGCCACTCCAGCGCCCAGCGACCGTCGGCGCGACGGCGGCTCAGCAAGAGTTCGATTGCCTCGGCGCATCGCTGGTCGGGCTGCGCACCGGTCAACGACGATGCTTGGGCGAGGTGGTCCAGACCGCGAAGGACGTTGTAGTACCAGCGCCACGGATACCCCAGCAGCAGGAACTCCGGATCGGCCGGTTCACCGTCGGAGAGCTTGCGGAACATCTGCCGTACCAGGAGAAATTCTTCACCTCTCGCTCGCGCGCCCCGTGACTCGTCGGTGCCGCCGGTGACCCGTTCGAACTCCAGCAGGCCCTCCAGGACGTCGATGGTGGAGTGGTACGACGACCGCGTCGATCCGTTCGCTCGCTCGCAATTCCACCCACCGTCAGGCTGCTGCTCGCCCAGGAGCCGCTCGACGAGAGGGGTCATGTCGAGGCCGAAGTAGCAGCCGTCAGCGACCGTCCGGCCGTTGATGCACTCCTCGACCTCTCCACCCCAGTAGGGAAGTTCGTCGTACTCCCACCTGCCGTTCTCGCCGATCAACTTCACCGCGCGCCGAGCGGCATCGGATGTCGGCTCCAGTCCCATCTGGCGCAGATCGGAGAGCACGTTCATCGTGGCCGTCCAGGGTTGCCCCTCGGCCTGGAACAACTCCGAGGTGAAGTCGCCGGGGAAGCAGGCTCCCCCAGCCCACGTGCCGTCGGGGTCTTCGAGGGCCAGCAGCCTGGCGCCCCACCCCTCGCGTTCGATGCGCTGTCGCTCGGTGCTCCACACGGCCTCCGGGGCATTCTGCAGATCCCGCATCACCTGCCATCTGATCGCCGGGTCGCCGTCGAGGAGCCATGCGAGAACGGAAGGATGGACGTCGGTTGCGCCGCCACGATCGGGGTTCGCCATGAGGTCACGCTAGGCAGGTTCGGGCTGATGCCGCCAGACTCGTGGTCGGGAAGGCTGGGCACCATTCCCACCCGGATCTCTCGGCTGAGCCAGCAGACTGACCGGTTGGCCACCGAGGAGTGAGATGAACAGCTACACGCTCAACAACGACGTCGTCATTCCTGCGCTCGGGCTCGGGGTGTTCCAGTCCCCTCCCCAGGAGACAGCGGCTGCAGTTGCGGCCGCGCTGCGCGCCGGGTACAGACATGTCGACACCGCCGCTGCGTACGGGAACGAGCGTCAGGTCGGAGAGGCACTGCGTGACTCTGGCCTCCACCGGTCCGAGGTGTTCGTCGAGACCAAGATCTGGATCACCGACTTCGGGTACGACGAGACCTTGCACGCGTACGACAAGAGCTCCCGCAAGCTCGGGGTGGACCAGATTGACCTCTTGATCCTGCACCAGCCGCTGCCGTCGGAGTTCGACAGGACTCTCGAGGCGTACCGCGCTTTGGAGACCTTGCTCGCGGACGGGCGAGTCCGCGCCATCGGGGTCAGCAACTTCATGGTGGATCACTTGACCCGGCTGCTCGACTCGGTCAAGGTCGTGCCGGCGGTCAACCAGATCGAGGTGCACCCGTACTTCGCGCAACGGGACGTCCAGGAACACGGGGCGAAGCACGGGATCCTCACGCAGGCTTGGTCCCCGATCGGAGGGATCACGTTCTACCGGGACGGGCGACACACCAGCACTCTGCAGGATCCGACGATCGGTGCCATCGCCGCCGAGCACGGCAAGGGCCCGGCCCAGGTCATGCTCCGCTGGCACCTCCAACAGGGACGCCAGGTCATCCCCAAGTCGACCAACCCCACTCGGATCGTCGAGAACATCGAGGTGTTCGACTTCGTCCTCACGCCCGACCAACTGCAGGCGATCGACGGTCTGGATACCGGGGTACGGGGCGGACCGGACCCCGCAGCCATCACGCTCGCCACGTTCGGCCGGGCGATTCCCGAGGCTTGACACCCGACCGAGTGTGACGCGTCGTCACCGTCAAGGAATTGGGTACGGCTTCACCTTCAGACCCGACGTACCCGAAATCAGCTTGGAATGACCACGACGAACGTGCGATCCGCAGGGGCGAGCCAGGTGGGAATGGCCGCATCGAAGGTCGCCAACACAGCGCCGTGGGTGGCCGCGAGATTGACCAGGTGCAGATCGGTGACTTGCTGATGGCCGGCCAGTACGGCCAAGTCGACCCTCGGCTGGGCCAGCGAAGAGGCGTCCTCCAGGAGGGTCCAGCGGGGGTCGCGGCGCATCCCCGACAGGATGTGGGTGACATCGACGGCTCGCCGAGGCGAACCGGTCACCGACGGGTTGAGCAAGAGTCGGTACAGCGCTGCCTCGGTCAGAGGGGTGGTCGCCCATGACCTGTCGAGCGTCGACAGGAATTGGTGCGCCGCCGCGTGGTGCATGTGGGTCGTGAGGCAGAGCGCGACCAACGCATTGACGTCGAACAGCGCGGGTCGGGGGTCAGGCATCCCTGAGCTCGGCGATCAGGTCGTCGGTCACGACGTCGCCGTCGCCGACCATGACGGGGAAGGGACTGTATGCGTAGTCGACAGTCACCGACGATCCACTGGCCAATCCGCGTCGGGCCAATTCAGACACGGCCTCGCCCAGCGACGTGCCCCGAGCGCGGGCTAACGACCGAGCCGCAGCCAACACTCTGTCATCCAACTCCAACGTCGTTCGCATCGCCACATCATAGCATCACATCATCAAGCATCGCCTGCTCGGTCCAGTCGGAACCTGGCCATCCGACGTCTCCAGTCAGTACGGCTAGGTTGGCAGCCGTGGGCATCAATCCGTTGGCTGGCCGGAGATGCCGCGCTAATGTGCTCGACTGCCTCGGGTAAGCCGCCATCGCGGTCGCCGAGATCCCTGTGGGGATTGTCATGTTCGCGACCGGGCAGGGAAACAACCACGTCTTGATTCTTGGCGCGAGCGCCGTACCCCCCTTGGCGGCGACGATCATCGCCGCCCGCGCCGAGTCCGGCCCGAAGCGTGCCACCTGGGACAAACGGAGGCTGGGCCTCGCCGTCGCCGCGCAGGAGGGCACGCCACATTTCGGGCGAGCTTTGGCCCACAACGTCGTCAAGATCTTCGTCCCGTGGAATCTCGGGCACCTCGTCGCCTTCGCTGGAGCCTGGGGGGCCTTCGAGCGCAACGCCCCTGGGCCTGGGCGGTGCTGGTCGCGACGTATGTCATCGTCCCCGTGACGGTGGCTGCGGTGGGCCTCGGATCCGGCCGAGCGCTCCACGATCGGATGACGGGTACGTGGGTCCGGACCACGCCGACGGGGACCAGCCCACGCTGACCCGCCACGGGTGGGCCGTACCAGCCTGTCCCAGGACCGCCGGGATGCCACCTGCCTCGAGTAGCAGCAGGAGCGTTAGGGAAACGCTGATCAATCATGTCCCGGCTGCGGCGCACCGGATCGGGCGATCCGCCGCCCCCACATCTGTGACCCGTACGCCCGGTGCGACCACGAGATGTGGTGGTACCGGCTCATCCCGCCCGGCACGTCCTCGCTCGGAACAGCATTGATCAGCGCTTCCTTAGCTGCAGGGGAGGAGAAGGGACTTGATGGCTCGGCGTTCGTCCATCGCTGCGTACGCTTCGGCAGCTTCCTCCAACGGGAGGGTGAGATCGAAGACCTTGCCCGGATCGATGACGCCGGACAGGGTGCGGGTCAACAGGTCAGGGAGATAGGCGCGAACTGGGGCCACTCCCCCGCGGAGGCCGACGTTGCGCCAGAACATGTGCTCCTGGGGCAGGTCGGTGACGTGCGGCACTCCGACCCACCCGACCATGCCGCCGGGTCGCGCGGACCGGAGCGCCTGGACGACCGACTCCTGGGTGCCGACGCACTCGAGAACGGAGGCAGCGCCGATGCCGTCGGTCAGTTCCTTGACCGCCTCGACTGCCTCGTCGCCGCGCGTTTCGACGATGTCGGTCGCGCCGAACTCACGCGCCAGCGCCTGCCGATCCGCGTGCCGGCTCATGGCGATGATCCGCTCCGCCCCGAGTTCCTTGGCGGCGATGACCCCGCACAGTCCCACGGCACCGTCCCCGACGACGACCACGGTCCCCCCAGGCCGTACCTCGGCCGATACGGCGGCGTGCCACCCCGTCGCCATGACGTCGGAAAGCGCGAGCAGCCCCGGGACCATCACGTTGTCGGGGTGCTCGGGGGTGGCGAGCAGGGTGCCGTCGGCGTTCGGGATGCGGATGGCCTCCGCCTGGCAGCCGTCGTAGCCGCCGCCGTGGAGGCACTGGGACTGCATGCCGATACGGCATGCGGCACACGTGTTGTCGCTGTGGAGGAAGCCGCCGACGACGAACTGGCCGGGACTCACTGTCGTGACCTCGGAGCCGACTTCCTCGACGACACCGACGTACTCGTGGCCGATCTTCACCGGGTTGGGTACGGGCGCGATCCCGCGATAGCGCCACAGATCTGAGCCGCAGACGCACGCGGCGACGGTACGGATGATCGCGTCGGTGGGCTCGACGATCGTCGGGTCTGGGCGATCCTCGACGCGGATGTCGTGGGCTCCGTAGATGACGGTGGCGCGCATCGGATTCTCCTTCAGAGCGACTCAAATGGAAGGGACTTCGAGCATGAAAGCTCGCGGCCTGTTGATGAACTGGGGGCAGACGATCGAGGTACAGCCGCCCACCGATGGCAGGCTACTCGGGCGCCCTATTCGAGGCCTTGCTCGACCGGTGTGCTTCGGATTATCTCGAGGGGTGAGTCTGACAGCCTGATTTGGCCCCATTGCGACGGTGTGATCTGGCCCCGGCTGGTGACGCGCGGTGGGGTCCGTGACGGTCTGTTTTGGCCCCGGTTGACTGGTCTGGTCGTTGTTCGACCATG
>WBZS01000702.1_pt1 | contig 35864 bp, 35 predicted proteins | sample 5204201 | NCBI WGS metagenome assembly WBZS01 (sample SAMN12344357, study PRJNA552823) | activated sludge metagenome | biome: Activated sludge suspended growth; feature: Nitrification reactor; material: Wastewater; isolation source: activated sludge from nitrification reactor of wastewater...
ATTTAATTACACTATAATCGGCACACCCAGATAAAGCCTGCAGTAATATTGTCTTGCCTTCCTTGTTCCGGTAATGGAGGTCAGCGCCAGACTTCAATAGAAGCTCGAATATCGTCCGTGGTATTTTTTCATCAAGAGAAGATGTCAGGGGTGTATAGCCTAACTCCGATTCAATATTGACGTTTGCTCCAGCATCCAGCAACAGTTTAACTATTTCAATATTACCAGAACTGATAGCCGATGTTATCGGGGCAAATCCGCTTTTGTTTTTTGCATTAACGTCTGCCCCAGCACGGATGGCAGCACGAATACCCGATAGATTCCATCTGAAGAGGGCATCATGCAACCTAGCTGTAGCGGTTGCGGTCAGGTCTCCTGTCGGTTTAATATTAGATGTTGGTTGTATGCTTCGATGTGCTGTTTGACCGCCAAAAATAATGGCAGCTAAAATTATTAAGTCACGACAAACTAACACATATGCCTCCCTCTATTTATAAAATTAGTAAGTTCAGTCTTTACACCGCCATCGCGTATAATCCCCTCCAAGGATTGTGGTGTATGGCTTAACCTCTCCATTTGCGCTTGAACTTGACGCCATTACATCATTGACACCTGTAGTCCCAACTGTATCAGTCTGGATTCCCATATGAATGCCACTCGAAACTATATCACCTCGTTGCATACTTCCGTCTGTTACCCGTTCAAATCCAGGCATTTTAGCGTTGGTTTTCCAGCCTCGTGCGTCTACTGGATGACCATTGCCGTAATGCGGGTGATTAAGCCCCGCTTTGTTAAGTGTGTCATGAACAAATATATTACAATAAACATTAGAACTATACCCGACTCCGTGTACATATACAGTTTTTTTAACTCCTGCTTGACCTCCAAACCCATCCGACCTTGGATATAATCCATCATTAGCGCGATTTGTCGGGTGGTCATCTGGAAATGGCCTTTTAGATGCCTCTTTGATCTCTTTATACCGATCTTCCCAACTAAGACCAGCCTTCGCCTGATCAGCCTTAAAAATATCCCATGCTGCATTAACAATTCGTTCTGCACAGGGTGTCTTCTTTTTTTGCGTTGCAGAGCTTGATTTTGCTTGTGCAAATGAATTAGCTGCTCCAACACCAGCCATTGCCACAGCGCTCCAAATTCCAAGCCCGCCCCAGGCAGCGGCAGAACTACCAACCGTCGCTAATGAGAAAACTACCGATGGCGAAGCCATCCCTAAGGCAGAACTAACGACTCCCATAAAGTTCAGAAAGGCACTACCAAACCAACCACCAGCCTCAACGCCAAGCTTAATGGCAATGACCCCGCCGCCAAACAATACAGCACCGATAATTACGGCGGCAATCAGTCCAATTACAACTGCCTTGCGGAAGAATCCAAATAGTTTCTTCCAACTAAACAAACCACTTGGGTCGGTATTATTATTTGGGTCATTGCCACAGTACGCATACAAATTCAAGCTTTGCGGATCAGACAGTGATAATAAATCATTTGCAATGGGATCAACCTGCGTGAATCTGCCTTGTGCGGCGGAGTACTGCCGACTCAACGCATAATCCAAGGTTGTCTTATTACTACGATCATAGCTGGTAAAGCGTTTCAAATTGTCACTTCCCGCTAAATTGTTAGATTCACCGCTGATTGTACAGCCAAAAGGTAAGCCGATATTTTCACTAACAACACTGCCGCTAGTGTTCGTCACCAGCCGCGTACCTAAACGGTCAGGGTGATGATAATTGACTTGGGTTGTGCTAGTGGTTACGGGTGTTTCAGTAGCTACTAATCTGCCGCCATTCAAATAAACATAACTTTTCGTCCACACTTGCCCACTGCCTGCCCCGTTGTACTCGGCAATCACTGAGCCACCATCCCAAGCATACAGCGTCGTTGCGCCGCCTGCTTCAGTCAACTGTAAGCGTTGATTGCCTGCACCATACTGATAGGTATGTGTGCCATAACTATTTATTACTTCTACTAAGCGCCCAGCGGTATCATATTTGTAATTATTGACGAGTCCGCTTTCATTACTTTGTGTTTGATTACCGGCTGCATCATAAGCAAAATTTGTACTGGTTATTCGATTTGTCGCAGCGTCATATATCATTGCGCCCAAACCATCCATTGGAATTACAGCACCGCCCGCACCTGTCGTACCTGTTTGGGTAATTCCCGTGCGATTACCAAAACGATCATACGTATACATCTGATTCCACAATGTACCATTCACACCACCTGCCACTTGTCTCAAGCGTCCAAGTTTGTCATATGTATAGGTACGGTTGCGTGCCGTATTTTTATTGTCAATGATCTTGGTCAACTGCCCTGTTTTTTGTGTACCGTTAGCAGCTTGCGTGTAGTCATAGCTCAAATTCAAGTGCTCTGTTGCGCCTTGTACAACTTTCTGATTGGTCAACAAGCCTGTCTGCGCATCAAAAGTGTTTTGTTCCTGCGTCGTATTGCCAAAATTTAACTGGAGTGTTTGGCCAGAAGCGTTGTAAACCGGATTGTTCGCAAGCACTGCGCTATTGTATTTCAATTGTTGTACACGGCTGGCAATATCATAGCTCACTTCTCCCAGCCGAATAGGACTACCCACCTGTCCATTTTGCGCTGGATAGTAAACTTTATCTACTCGATTTAATGAATCCATATGATAGCTGGTCGTAGCGTTGCGACTGTTACCATAACTTTGTGTCGTACTGTTGAGACGCCCTTCGGCATCATAGCCAAAGGATTGTTCACCAAATTCTGTGATGGCGTTATTCGGCGTACCAAGTTCGACATTGGCGGAACGGGTTTTGTCACCAGTGGTGAAATATTTATATGTTACAGTAGGAGCGTCCACAATACTTGTTGCATTGATGGCAGCAGATTTGTCATAGCTTATCTGGTACAAGCGATTAAGTGGGTCATTGTTGTAATTGAAATTTGTTTTGACCCCGCGTGCATCAATACGCTGAGTTATATTGCCACGATTGTCGTATTGAAAATAATCACTCCATGGTGCTCCCGTAGCTACTACGGTTCCATCATCCGCTAACTTGCCATCCCGTTCGGCCAATTTTTGATTCGTCATGCGACCCAACGAATCATATTTGAAACTGCGTGTCTGTGTGCCTTGCGTAACATTGGTCAAATTGCCAAGTGAATTGTAGGTATAAGTTGTGAGCATACCGTTGGTTGCAACTGCGCCACTTGTACCATTTGGATCTGGCTCCACCACTTCGACGAGCCGATTTTGATCATCGTTGCGTATCCAACGTTCACGTCCCCAAGCATCTTTGACACGGAGAGTCGTGCCTTGCGCGGTGGCGCTGGAGGCTGCGCTGGGATAAGAAGATTCATTGTAATAGCGATAGCTGGTACTGCCATCAGGCGCAACAACAGTCGTGACGCGACTTTGGATGTCATAAGTGTAATTCGTCCATTGCGGCGTTTCCGCATTAACCCAATTAGCATAACGCCGATAGGGGCGGGTTACTTTTTGCACGCGCCCGAATTGATCGTAGACCGTATTCACCACATCCATGTCATAATTGTTGGCAATCAGTGTAAAGCTAATTTTCTCACTTACCCGACCCTCGCCATCAAGATATTTGTCGACGCGATTTGCCCAATTGCCGCCATTCATTCCCGCTTCATAAACAAAATCAATCACTGCCATCAGATCATCATAATATTCGTGATATGCGTACCCGCCGGTTGGTGAATATTCAGCCACAGGGCGCAATGTTGTAGCATTATAGCTTCTCGTTGAGGTACGCCCGTTTGCATCTGTGGAAGAACTGACTAAACCTGTATTGAAATCATAGACTGTGCTGGAAGTGTTTTGCTGATTTGGGTCGGAGGCCGAACCACTTATTGCCGAGGAAGGCCAAGCATAAGCTGTGGTGGAATTATAATCAAAGCTGGTTTGTGCACAGCACGAAGTCGAAGCTATACGCACATTTCCACAAATATCATAATTGCGTGTTTCCACAAGAGCGAGTGTATCGCTCGTGTAATTTTGTGCATTAGCGTAACTTTTCACACTCGTTATATTGCCCCGCGCGTCCGTGCTGGCGTCATATTCGGTATAAGGCGGATCACACATGTATTCCCAGTGATCCGTATCGTAATTCCATTGCCAGCTACAATTTTGATAGACAGGGGAATACGGATTTGACGCATTCCAATGTTGCGGCACATTCGGCGTATCCACGAGTGCCTGTCCGCTTTGTTGATCGTATTGGTATTCTGTACGCGCAACGCGCTGCGAATCGTCAAATTCGCTTGTATACATGGACACTGCACTAGGTAGACTATAAATATGGCGTCCGAAATAACTACCATACGGATTGTTATACCAGTAACCGATATAGGCTTGGGTGTTAATGTAATCCGTGTGTGTGCGGCGCAAAAATAGGTTGTTATATCCATATTCTTTTACATCCGCTACCTGATTGTAATTTATACCGTATGAATAATAGGTGCTTGTCATTTGCCCACGTTCATCGGTGACCTCCCTATGATTTGGACGTGCTGTACCATAATGCGATGGATACGCATTCAAATCCGGCACTTCCCAATAAACTTTAGACTTACTCAAAGCAGACGTATAGGCCACGTTTTTGCCCGACAATGTATAGTCTTCCAGCACTAAGCCATAGGTTTGGGAAGCGGTATTGTTATCCGTAATTTGCACACTAGTAAAACCATCGGTTGTGTTTTCATCACGGCGCGTGATTTTCGTGGTGGTTGTAGTAGAGGTTGTTACCACCGAATATTCCGTGACAGGTTTCGGAATCCCAGCCTGTCGTCCAGCCCAGTCTTCGGTTATCGAAGTGTACGTGGGTACATCGGTCAGACTACCATTACCGTTTGTGCCATATGTACTATACCCAGGCAACGTGCCGCTGCTATACACAAGTTCACGCGACATATTTCCGGCACTGGTAATATTCGCTTGCGCAGTTGTATCGTTTGGATTGGCACAGACCATCGCGCGGCGTTCACTGATCTTGCGAATCATCCCATATTTGGAATAGGAATCAGGGTCGCCAAACCAAAAGCCTGTATTGGTCGCCGGATAATAAATAGCTTTTCGTACAGTAATCGTGCTATTTTGTACACGTGGCGTCACACCGCTGAACCCATAGTTAGTGCCATTCGCAGCCAAGTTTATTGTGTCATAGGCAAACTGAGCAATGACACGATCCGCCCCGCCATTAAACCCGGGTGCGGTCACCGCTGCCATCACATTTTGCCCATTAAACCAAACATATTTACATTTGATCTGACGCCCCAATGTATCAGTGATCGTGTCAATGTTTGGGCCTTGATTGTTCAAATAGGTGATTGTAATGTAATTGCCGTTAGCATCAGTGATATTAGTCGGATAGGCGGTCAATTTCGTAGACGCACCATACGTGATTTTCGTACCGTTTGGCAATTTCGCCCACGCTTCTAAAATTGTGCTATTGAATTGCGGTTTGTACCCGCGGGCGTAATAATTGATGAATGAGCCATCTTTTGTATATCCGTCAAAGCCTTGCAATGATGTATTAGGTGCAGAGTAATTCCACGTGTTGCCGCCATAGCTGTGCCGCGTGCCATCGGCATCAATCAGCATAAAGCCGCTGCCTGCGGTGATGATTTTGCCAAAGCCAAACGTCCAGCCTGCAATATCATCATTGTCTATATTGAAATACATATCCGTGCCAGATTTGTGCCACAACCGTGCGTTGTAAAAGAGCCCTAAACTGACATTTACACCGCGCCCATCTAACCCAAACAAAGGCGCGGAGAATTGAAAATTACCACTGCCTGCGCCGCCATCAACGGCATGGCCAGACATCTGCCCGACTTCACTTTGTGGATCATCAGCGGTCGTATAATTACTGGTGTTCCATTGGTAGAAATCGTAGGTACCACCTTGCACTGCCGCGACAGCAGTCGTCGCCGCACGCGTAGATTTGTTGGTGAGTTGCGCTAATTTATCGGCGGCATCTTTGCGCAACGGCGTAGCTTCTTTGGGTGACTGTGGGACGGCATTCAAGCGCCCGATTTTGACCGCTTTCGGGGCGTCGTGGGAAGACACACTGTCGCCTTGCATCCCCTTGTCTTTCGGGTTCACTTGTTCGCCTACTACAATAACTTTGACGCTGTCTTTTTTGCCTAATGCTTCCACCGTGACTTTGTATTTGCCAGCGACGGGTGAGGAAAATTCGCCGCGCGGTGTCACACTCATTTTGCGTGCTTTTTCTTCGTCCGAACCGTCCCAGGTGAACTTGACACCCGGAATCATGTTGCCGTTTCTGTCATATGCTACGGCGGCGAAAATTACTTTCTCGCCCGTGTTGATCGTCACATCACGCGGAGAGATTTCAATTTTGAACACCCGTGCATCCCTCTCGCTTTGTTTTTCCTGCTCCTTGGGATCAGGTGGGGTGTTGGGCGGTGCGCCTTTGCCATCCCAGCCTTTGGCGTCATTTGCTTTCGTTTGTTGCGGCCACCACGCGGTGGCCTTTGCTGCCCAGCCGCTGCTATGCCACCAAAAAGATAGGCTTGCTTGGGTATGATTTGCCATTATCAGTAGCGTCGGCGGCGCTGCCATTAAATGATGCGAGAGCAACACGAGACAGAGCATGATACTGAGTACACGTTGCCACCTGTTTGCCAACCGCACACGATTTTTTCTGGTCGCCACTGGCGCTGTCGTATGTAAGCAATGGAGGTCACAACCCGCTTGCCACAAATCGGTACAGAGGCGCTGTGAGTGCAGCCAATACAAGGCAGCATGAATTCGGGTGACAAGAAAAGTGATAATTGCGTGGCGAGCGTTGTTCATAATTATCATCCTTTGCAGTGCCGCAAGGCACACTCCGACCAACCAGCGCCATAAGCGCCAGTAAAAAAAATAATAGGATTCAACTGATAATGTGGTAGTAAATTGCCTACACACCGACCTTTGCAGAAAGCTCCGCTTGGCGAGCGAATGTAACGGCAGTGTTACGGCGCACAAAAGATTAGGCGGCACGATCCGCACGGGAGTAAATGATTCTCAAAGTAGTGTTGCAGTCTGTTCGGCTGAGTAACGGCAGAGTAACATCAGCATCTGCGAGGCAGCACCAATCATCATGGACTTTACATCACTCGGCTTTGAGTGATGGCAAACTGCTTAGGGATGTAAAAAAGTAGTTGCGAGCAAAAGCTATCTAATTAACGCTGTGCTTGTCAAGCTAATTCTAACCATTGTTAATAGAAGCTATCTCAAAAATAGATTCTTGCTGTCCGTCAGCGTTAATTATAAATAACTTACGACCACTGATTTGTATTTTTGAGATAGCTTCTAGTTTTTTTTTAAGTTTTAGTTGTTTTGGGGGTTCTGTTTTAGCGGGAATATCCGTGTTTATAGGTGGCGTAATTGCGGGCATTATCACAGGTGGCGCTGCTATTTCGTGTGATTCTTTAATGCTTGGCATCCGCAATAATTTCCAATCCTAACTGCCTATTATGTGGGCGGGCGTATACCAGTGACTATATTCTTTCAGTGCCAATGCATCGCCGTGAATGATGACGGCCGGAATATGCAGCAACGAAAATTGCGCATACGCCATATGAACGCATTTTAGGTCAATATCAATTGCTGTTACGTGGAGATGCTGTTGATAATTAATTTCGGCGTCCCGTATCTCTTTGGTAAGCGCAATAACCATTGCTCCTGAACTACCGGCTAGCTCTTGCGCTGTTACAAAGCCTTTCGCTTTTATCTTTTCTTCTAAGTATTTGCTATCAGCAATTGTCATTTTTGCCATCATCTGGCAAATCGCATCTGGTGAAAAAAATTGCCCTGCCCATTTGTTATGCAATTCTAAATTGTGAAAGGTGCGCCCCATTACCGGGTACAAGGGGTACAAAGTTGTCGGCTTCCTCAAAGACTATCGCACAATTGCGTAAACCAATGACTGTCGTTGACTACCAACAGATCGATCAGTTGGAGCGATATGTCGCGCAAATCAGAGAAGCCCTGCATCTCAGCGTCAATAGGAAAAGAACTTATTGGGTCTGATAACGACTTTCCCTACAACTGCTTGCTTATCTTAACCACTGCGCTCTCTTAATGAATGAAGTTTTGAACTCGTGCGTGCTATTAGAAATTCATTGTGTATTATCAGACGCAAATTACTTGCTCAATAAAAAAGCCATCGTGGAAAAATCCAGATGGCTTCTTGTGCTTTTACTTTCACTCTGACACTTCCTCACGCAGTAAGGCGGCTAGATTACCTTTCGTGAACCAAGCGGCGGTAGCATGAGGGGGCAGTTCTTTATAGCTGACAAACATCCGCTGTGCGAGCAACATCACACAATCATGCAGAGAGAGTTGGTTCGCGGCCCTACGCTCCCATAGCAATTGTACCTGATTGAAATGCGCCGCTAATAATTCCGCTTGGGCTGCCGCTACACTTTCCCCTAGCAAACCAACACACGGCAAGCCGACTTGTGTAATCAGCATGGTCGTGCCGATGTCCGGCGTTACTATGATTGGCTCATTTGCACCTGCAACTTTAATTACCCGATGCAAATTAAACAGCAATTGCTGCTTGGAAAAGCCTTTTTCCGGCGCGGGAAACTGAGCGAGCGAAGCGGTGTCAGCGATACTTCTGCCGACATATCCGATCAGCCTTCCCTGCTCATCGTGGAGTGGAATCACAAACCGCCCGGCAAACATTCCCTTTGAAATACAGACGCCCGCGCCAAAGGCTGCGAGGGTACTTTTGCTGAACCCTAATTGACTGCCGTATTCATGTTCATGATCTACGCGCAATTGAAACTTGAGCGGCGGATTGACCCGCTCCGACTCTGGCGATAAGGCTCGTGACTTCCCTGCTGCTGGCTGCACTACTGTCGTTTGCGCGGTGGTGGCCTGCGGTGGTGGCGTTGCGAGAAACCAGTCGCGCAGTTTGAGTGCCGCATCGCGCACCGTACAGTTTTCCATCGCCGCCACAAAATCCAGCACGTTACCGCGCTTCCGGCAGGAAAAACAATTAAAGGCCTGCTTAGCTACATTGACATGAAAAGTGCGTGTGTCTGCGCCCCTGTGCAACGGGCATTGACCGCGTAGTTCCTGGCCGGACTGACGCAGCCAATTAATTTCGTAATGCGTCAATACTTGCGTAAACGTTACGGCGGCTTTCACGCCGCGAAAATCCACCCAGTCCGTTGTCGTACCAACGGCAGTGTTGTTTGCTGTCATACTTCCCCCTTGTTTGTTAATGATTGGTGGCGATTTGCTGGCGGTGTAATAACGATGATGTAGTATATTCCGGTAGGTCGAAAAATATCTCACCCCCGCTAGTCAGTATAATACTTATAGACTCCCCACTCACTTCCCCACTGCCTCTCGGCCATCTGGTGTCATCAGCGGAACCGAGCAAAGCTTTGGCACGGGCTTCGGCAGCGCGCATGCCCAGGACGACTATCCAATCCCGCGCTGTTTTTCCGGTAGTGTAACTGGATTGCATAATCTCCCCCGTTGCATGGAGCAGCGCAGATGCCCTCTGGTGACTCAAGCGCTGTTATGAAGTTGCAGTTGGGAGTCTCCACGCAAAGCGCGGCGAGCAGCTTGGTCAATTTTCTTTGCTGTGCTAATATAGATATGAACTTATTCATATCTATTTATATTATTCAACAGGAGACAATGGCGATGGCGGCAAAAATTATTGCAGTCGTGAATCAAAAAGGAGGATCAGGCAAATCAACCGTGAGTATGCAACTGGCAGGAACGCTGGGACTGCACCAACGCAGTGTCTTGGTCGTTGACGCCGATCCGCAAGGGACAGCGATCCGCTGGTCAGCGGCGGCAGAAGATGACAAGCCGTTTCCAGCCAGTGTCATTAATCTCTCGCACGCTGGCGGCAAACTTCATCACGAAGTAAAAAAATTCATTGATAAATTTGATCTCATTATTATTGACTGTCCCCCTTCGGTCGAATCCATTATCCCGCAATCAGCGTTGCTCATTGCGGACTTAGCACTGATTCCTATCATCCCTGCCCTCGGCGATGTATGGGCGGCGGTCGGCATTAAAGAACTCATTCACCGTGTTTCCGAAGTGAATCAAACCCTGCAAAGCCGTTATGTTATTAATCAATTGCAGCCCAATACCAATATTTCTCGGCAATTAACGGAAGTTATCAAAAGCACTGAAATTCCGGTTTGCACCGCCATGCTGGGACATCGCACCGCCTATAAGGAATCACAGGCAGGCCTCACGGTGCATGATTTTGGGAACCGTGCCGAGGCAGCAATAGCCGAAGTGCTGGCACTCGAACAGGAGACATTACAACTATTAGGTCTTAATTAAGCGAAAAATCCCATGAAAAAACCAAATTTCTCACAAGTAGCGACCAAAACCCTGCAACAGGAAACGCAAGCTATTCAAGATCGTTTTAGTAAAGCCGATGAAATCCTGCTTAAGCGCCATGCCCCAGCAGCAACAGCAGCGCAACCTGATACGACCCGCGCCGAGCAGTCTGTCGTCGCTAAACCGACCCCGAAACAAAAAAAGGAAAAGAAAAAAACCGGCCCTAAGCCGGGCGAACCACGCATTAAAGATATTTTTTCCTTCCCTGAGCAGGATTATGCAATGTTGGCAAAAATCAGCCAGCGGGCGGCACAATATGGCACAATGCTCAACAAAAGCCAGATCGTACGTCTGGCGCTGCAAATGGTGGATCATGCCAAAGCGGCAGAATTTGAACTGGCCCTGCGTACCTTTGTACAGCGCGAACTCGCCCGCAAAACTGCTGTAAAGGATAAATAATTATTATTTCATTTATCCTACTAAATTATTTTTTTGAGAAAAATATAAATAAATATAATTTAGTTTATACAAGATTATACTCATACAAACTTCTATAATTCTATATAAATGTGATTATACTAAGCACTAAAAGACAGCCATCGTCACATATAAATGTGTTAATACTAATATAAATAAGTATTTTCTAGTATTAACAAATTATTACAAAATAGCATACGAAAGCGCGCAAACAGATATTTGGTATATTTTCGACATTCGCAACAACACCCAGTTACCCATAAAACGCAAAATTAGCCCTCCTGTGCGACGATTTTGTTCTTTTGCGGTAAAGGATAGCCCTCAGTAATTTTTTCACGCGCTACGTGCCTTACAACCGTTCTTCAGTTTTGCGCGAAAATGAGGGCAGGAAATCACAACTTGATTGGCAGATGGTGACTTCTCGATCAGGCAAAAGGGAAGCGCCATAGTCCCGCTCACAGCCAATCGCAATCAATGCTATTTATACCCGTTAAGACACAAAATATGACGCCGCTGGCACTGATCGCAGGAGTGTCACAAAGCAGCCACCATTCCATAGGGCATTCCCTACCGATCAGCCATACCAGCGCGGAAGCGTGATGCCAGTAAGTCATCTATCCCTCGTCAAATTAGCCAATTTATGGTCTAATGCGGCGCAGATTTTTACAGACATAAAATCGCTTAACTCTTTTCTTTGAAAACACTTAGCATGGTGCTAATGAAATGAAAGCGCAAATTCAAATAACTGCTAACAAAACCAAGCACATATCTGTTTTGCGGGTGACAATGAACCAGCCCTAGTGGTGCTAATGAAATGAAACCTCTAGCCCTAGTGGTGCTAATGAAATGAACGAATGGTGCTAATGAAATGAACGAATGGTGCTAATGAAATGAACGAATGGTGCTAATGAAATGAACGCCGTCAAAATAACTCTTGTAAATAAAAGGGATATTGGGATTTTTTTGACCGGAATACTGTCTTAAATACTGTTTTAGATACTTTCTTAAATACACACACAGGAAAAACCATCCTGCGCCGCCTGTTGATAACATTTCGTGTGTGTTATTTTTTGATCGGTTAAAATAAAGACAAAGCCATGAAAACAGCCCAACCATTACAACCTACAACCAGCCTTGCCGCTGAGCACGAAATAGTGCGCCCGGAATTGAATTTGGAAAAATGGCCGATCTGGTCACCCTCGAAATCCAAAAATTCGGCCAAAGCCAAAATCCTCGCCCGCGAAATTACTTTGGCGGACGGCAACCGCGTGCGCGCAAAAGTCGAGATTGCCCCTACTTCGCGCGGCGCACTCACCACCGAAGACCAAAAGGTCATGTATGGCCTCGTCAAGTTATGGGAAGAAAATGGTAAGCCCGTTAATCCAGTGTATTTCTCCAAGCGCGCCCTTGCCCGCTGCTGCGGCAAGAAGTGGGGTACCAACGTAAGCGCCAGCTTGGATCAGTCGTTGGTGCGCCTGCGCGTTACGCCATTCATATGGGAAAATTCGTACTTTGATAAGGCGACGGGCGAGGCGGTCGAAGTCATTGACACGTTCAATATCTTATCCGACCTCAAAATTATCAAGCGTCGCAACAAGGATAAGAAGAGTGAGCGCGAAGAAGGGTATTACAAGTTCAATGATTTCATTTTGAAAAACCTGCTGAGCAACTACACCAAACCGCTGCTGCTGGATGTCGTTTTACGCTTTACCAGTGAGCTAGCGCAATTACTTTACGTCCATCTCGACTTGATACTAAGCCAGCGCCCCATTTACGAACGCCGCAGCAAGGAACTCTTTGACGATCTTGGGTTGGAAGGGGAGTCGTATCGCCATGCCGCCAATCGTAAACAACTGCTGGAACGCGCTTTTAAGGAATTAGTTAACGTCCAATTAAGCACCGGCGTATTAGCCCAAGCCAAACTCACCCGCACTGCCGACGGCACCGATCACAAAGCGGTATTTCGTAAAAAGACTGCCAGCGATACGACTGGTACTCCACCAGCGGCTCCAGTACCTGACACGGCTCCACCAGTACCAACACCCACTGACGTGGATCAACAACAATCAGAAGCTGCCGGGCTCGTGCGTTATTTTTATCAAGTCTTTCACCAGACCAGCAAAGCCGTCGTCAGCAACAAAGCGACCGATCAAGCCATCGGACTCATTGCCCAAATCGGTTATGAGCAGGCTAAATATGTCATTGAGTACGCCAAGACCGCTGCTGCTGAAACTAACTACCAGCCCGCCACCTTTGGCGGCATTCTCCAATATGTCGGGCGCGGCCTCGACGCCTATGAGGAAAATCTCAAAGCCGAAGCCAACAAACATAAAGCCGAACAGCAACGCGCCAAAGCGCAAACCTGTTCGTACTGCAACACCTCCGGCTGGGTATTTACAGTGAAAGGGGCGCGGCCTTGCACGCACGATCCCGCCACCGAAGAGCAATTCCTCAGCATTAAGCAATAACTTTTTCACGCGTATATCACCCGCAATAAGCACCTAACTGCAAGCCTCGTTGGGGTAAAAGTTGGTACATAGATTTGTACAACTTGGTATGTATAACTGGCAGCGGCTATCTCCGCAGTAACAAAGGACTGCCCACTGCCTGCTCACCGCAGGCTGCCCAGCACGCCCCGCCCCGTGTTGACCACACGGGCGCGGCGTCACTCTGCCACCGTTAGCACGGGCAGCCCTGCGTTAGCACTCCGGGACGTTTGGGTATTCGATGCTGACCGCATCTCGTACCGACGTGCTGGGCAGCCTGCGCTTCGCTTCCGGCAGTGGGCAGAAAACAACTGGCATCAGCTATCGCTTTTTGCGGGACAAGCCCCAGCGCAGCGGCTACCGCACATCCAGCAAACGGAAGGGAAGGAGGGCGAGGCGTCTCCATGTGCAAACGACTTTGACGGACTTTTTCAGTTTGGCTATGCTGCCAGCACATGAAAAATAAACTAACGAAAAAGTTACCCAGCAAGACAGTACAACCGCGCGACACGGTGTATGAGCAGACGCTGGCCGACATGATCGAATTGTTAGAGCAGTCGCGCCAGACGGCGGCGCGCGCGGTTAATGCTGTCATGACCGCCACCTATTGGGAAATGGGGCGGCGCATTGTGGAAATTGAACAAGGTGGCACGCGGCGCGCTAATTATGGAGAGGCATTACTAAAACACTTGGCAGCGGATTTAAGCGCGCGATTTGGGCGTGGGTTTTCCGAACGCAACTTAGATCAGATGCGGCTTTTTTATACCAAATGGCAGATTTCGCAGACACTGTCTGCGAAATTCGATGCAGGGGAAGTCGCTCGTCGCTTCCCGCTTTCTTGGTCGCATTACGTCAGACTCCTCGCGGTGCGTGATGACAACGCCCGCGTTTTTTATGAAGCGGAAAGTTTGCGGGGTGGTTGGTCAGTGCGCCAACTGGAACGGCAGATCAACTCGCAATTTTATGAACGGGCGCTCTTGTCCAAAAACAAAGTGGCGATGCTAACCAAAGGCGTGAAAACCAAACCGGAAGATACCATCACGCCGGAGGAAGAGATTAAATCTCCTTTTGTGCTCGAATTCTTAGGCCTCAAAGATGAATATTCGGAAAGCGAATTAGAGGCAGCGTTGATCGAACATTTGGAAACGTTTCTCTTGGAACTCGGCGGCGATTTTACTTTTGTCGGTCGCCAGAAACGACTACGGATTGATGATGAATGGTTTCGCATTGATTTACTGTTTTATCACCGACGCTTGCGTTGCCTGATTATTATTGAATTAAAATTAAATCAGCTCACTGCCGCCGACGTCGGGCAAGTGAATATGTATTGCAACTACGCGCACAAACACTGGATGTTGCCCGATGAAAACCCACCCGTCGGTTTGATCCTGAGCGCAGGGAAGGGAGCGGCTGTCGCGGAATACGCGCTCGGTGGATTGCAAAACAAAATTCTTGCTTCTGATTATCTGACGGCGTTACCTGACAAAGCGTTATTAGAACAGGAACTGCAAAAAACACGCGCATTGCTCGAAGCACGCCGTACGCGCAAACCTAAAACCAAAGCTCGCTAATATTTTTTTCCAGACGTTGTTTGACGACCTTACGTACTTCTTCCAGATTAGCCTTAGTAACCGTGCTTACCTATAAGGCAAGTGAAATAAGTACATTAGCAAAGGGAAAACTTAGATGTGTTATTAACCCAAAATACCTTTTCATTTTAACTTTCATTCTGTTTATCGGCATCGTCTTCTTTTTTGGGTGGAAGCGGCGGCGATGGGTTCGGTCTATATGGTGGAACAATAATTGGTGGACGCGTATCGTTGACGCTTTTAACCATCTCTTTTTTGACTAAGAGACCGTGTTTGCTGACTAACGCTTTTACGGTATCAGTAGGCTGCGCTCCACGCTTAATCCATAATTCATAGCGGTCTGCCTTGCATGCAAATTCTTTTGAGAATGGATTAAAATGGCCGATAATCTCAGTAGCTTTACCGCCTCTGCGTGACCGCGCCTCAGCTACGACAATTCTGTAAAATGGTTGCTTCTTTCTACCAAGTAGTTGCAGTCTTATCTTCAGCACGGTGGAGCCTCCCTCAATCAATAAAAAAAGTAGTAACGGAAATACAGCCTTATGACGGGTGTATTAAGTTACTACAAATAAAAAACTCTGTGTGCAATTTTTTACGCTGCAATCGCTTTGCGCGAAATTTTTTGGGCACCAATATCAATAAAATTCTTAAATGTCTTTTGCCACCATCCTACTTCATATATCTCTTCAGGAGGCGCTCCCATCGCAATAGCCAGTTCATTATGACAGATGATGTCTAAGACCCGCTTAATTGGCGGCTCATCACGTTCAATATCTAGTCGTTCTTGTTCAATTGCACTGAGTTCATCAAAAGTAAATTCAGCAAATGGCTTTTTTAATAACTTCTTTTCTAATTCGATAAATTTCCGCACAAAATCAGCATGATTTCGTGCCTTTTCAGACGACTTGATAACTAGATTAAGTGCATTGAGAACAGTGACTAGCACCCCAAGCAAAATGGTGGTGGTTTGATGGGAAGACAGAATTGCAGCCACTGAAGCTGTACCGGAAATTAATGAAACGGCAGTGACGGTATTGTTAATTGAATCAAAAAATTTTCTTCGCGCGGTGTGATACCTCACAGACCGCCGGATTGAAAAGAGAAGACCTTGTGCCTTGATGTAATTTTCGCTTTGCAGATCGGTCATATAATTCCTCCTTCCCCGCAGCTATACTACAAGATAATGTATTCTCCCGGGGTGAGACATACAAGATACGGTTACTCGAAGCGTATTATAGAGATAAACCCCGCAGAGATCAAGAGGCAATATGCTAAATGAAATCAGTGCTTTAACGTGCTGTGGTTAAAGTTTTAGTTAAGGGGATGTCCATTTTTCGTGGATTGGATGTGTGAGTAGGCCAGTGAGTTGCCACGAAAAAGAGCTTACGTGAGGTCCGGTTGCCGGGGATACGTAATAATCTGCCCGACGCAGTGTATGCAGGTATGTATCGTGCGTCAAGCAGAATTTCCACCCGAAATACTCGCTAAACCCAACATTCAGGGTAGAAAAAAATCAGATAATGAAATTGGAAATTTTTGCTTGAAATAATAAGCCAGAAATCCCCAACCTGTGTTAGCTATTAAAACATTCTAAGTCAACCCGCCGCCGCCCAAAGCGCAGCAGCGCAAAAACACGTAACCAATCTTGCTTGCTCACAGGGGAGGGAAGGGTAGCAGTCACCCTGCGCTGTCAAGACCACGCGAGGATTGCCCCGCTTGGGGGACAGGCGGGAGGCGTAAGTCTATGACAGCCGCAGGGCACTCGACCGCTGCCCTCAAGCAGCCTGTGAGCAAACAGCGAGCTGACAGTGCATTTAATCCATCGCTGACAAAGGAACGCTCATGTACAAGCACCCTGAAGTAAAACCAAAAGTAAATTATATGCAGGAACTCGACACTTGGCTCGACGAATTGCTGACCGACAAAATGATCGGCGCATATACCGAAATCGTCGTCAATGCGAACGCCAACGCGCGGCAGGATGAGGTCTACACCCAGTTTGATGGCGTGTACCAGGAGATCAAAAAAGCGCTGAAAGCCAAAATGCTGGAAAGTTTCCACAATGGCAAAAAGGCCGCGGGGGTGAAGCCTTTTTTAAGGCAGAGGCAAGTCTAAGACTGACGTTCATTCGCTACGTCTTTGCCTTGCTGTTTGGCCTCGTGACAGGACAAATTCTCGTCCAGGTCAGAATCCTCATGGCGCTGCTTAAGAGTTGGACTGGTTAACCAGTCCAACTCTTTTTTGTTCGCAATAAAACAGGGCGGCGGCATCCCACCCACCCCCAAGCGTCCCGCTTGGCAGAAGGAATGCCGGGGCGAAAAATGCTTGAGCGCAGAATGAAAACAACTCATAATGCGCACGGCCAGTAAACCAATTGGATGTTGAATAAACGTGCTTCCTGTTCCTCGCATTGCCATATCACAGGAGTAATCATGAAAGATGCCATTGCCATTTTGTTATTGCTGCTTGGATTTGCGTGTTTGGGGCTAGGCGCATATACGCGCTGGTCGCAAGCCCCCCGCACTACCCCAAGTCCAACGCCGGCACAAGCCGCGTCGCTGCGCCTGCGCTGTGTGCGAGCAAAAAATGACATTACGCTTTTCTTTCGCCCAGTACGCCGCAACGCTGTGGTGCTTCATTGGCAGCAACTCCATTACCAAGCGGCGATTCCAGCAGGGCATTATGGGATGGCGATAGAAGATAATCAGCTACCCACCGTAACGCCAGATCAAACGCGTTCGTTAACCCAAGTGGTGTGGGCGACTGAGGCCGATCCGCTGCTGATTAATGTACCCAAGCACCGCGCGTCAGCGCAGTGGATTACAGCAAATTTACTCGAAACTGCTGACTGCAATTCAATCCCCGCACCGACGCCAAAACCCGTGCCAGCCACCACCGTTGCGGCAGAAGTTATGCCTAGTGCTGCGCCGGAAAGCGCACCGCCAAAACAGATGAATTCTGTTGCCGCATTGGTCACCGGGGTGCGGTTTTTTGAGAGCGGCATGAGTAGGCTGCCAGTTGACGAGCGCAGCTATACTAAGCAATTTGCTTCCTCGCAAGCGCGGTACATTAACTGGGAGCTGGCACTACCTTACCCATACAAAGACGAGCTGGAAAACTTTGTGGTCACCGCTGTTTGGTATCGGCCTGATCAAACTGTATTGGTTCGACAAAACATCCATTGTGGCCCGCAGTGGGGCGAACGATGTTCTTTTCACGCGGGTGGTGGGGGAGGAAACGTGGCGGGTCAGTGGCAGTCTGGCGACTACCGCGTAGACATATTGATTGCCGGCGAGCTAGTCGCGAGTAATACGTTCACCGTGGATTGAATAACCACCGGCGCGTAACCAAACGTAGCGCATTATGAATGCAAACTGGTTTTTTCTACTGGGTGCGATTTGTTTGTTGCTCGGCGTGTGGCTATTGCTATTGCCAGGCAAACGACGGCTGCCTAAAACGGAGTTATTACCTATGTCTGACACCAATACCATCCTGCCGCCCTTACCCGCCCACTGGGATGAACGAACAATCACCCATGCGCTGGAACGCTACCGTCATCAACCGACCGTCTTGTCGCATTATGTCGAAGGCCTCCGGGGACGCTTTCTAGATGGGCAGGAAATCAAAACGCTCCAGCGCCGCACCGAATTTTTAACGGCGAAAATTGCGGCGCTGCAAGTTGGCAAAGAGTATGTCCTCATCATCCGTGAACTCGAACGCCAGCGCACAATTGAAGACACCAAGGATGTGACGGCCCAGACTGCGCTCGAAGAAGCGCGGCGCGAACAGCAAGGCCGCGCGCATCTGCACACGCTCGAAGTCAAACTTAGAGCAAGCGAACTCGAACTCCAGATCGCCGAGAATGAGCGCAAGAAACAAGACCTGCTTACGCCGCCCGTGCCGCCTGTAGCTGCGCCACCGAAAGATGCCAAAGCCGAAAAACGCGCGTATTGGGAAGAGGAGCTGACGCGGCTGCGTCAGGACAAAGAGCGCATGCTGGCCGACACGCCCGACGAAGAACAGCGCGTCCGCGTGGAGAATATGTACGAAGACAAAATCCACGAGGCGCTGGAACAGATGAGGAAATATTTGTGAAGCAGATAATGCTCGGCTACAACGCAGTCGGTGCGCCCGTGCAGCTTACCGCTGCCGAGCGCAGCGCCCATATGCATATCATCGGCTCGTCTGGTTCGGGCAAAAGTAAATTTTTGGAATGGCTGATGCGCGGCGATATCCAGCGCCGACAGGGTTTCTGCCTGATTGATCCGCACGGCACACTGTATGACGCCGTGCTGAATTACTGCGCCCATCACGTCAGCAATCGCGAAATTATTCCGCTCAATCTCTCCCAGCCGAATCACGTTGTAAGTTTCAATCCGTTCCAGCGCAGCGGCGCAGACATTGCCGTGCAAGTGGATCGGCGCATCCAGGCGACCATGCATGCGTGGAATGTGCCAAGTACGGATCAGACACCGACGCTCGAGCGAACGCTGCGCCTGATTTACACGGTGATGCTGGAGCAAAATATCAGCTTGCCGCAAATCCAGCATTTGATTGATTGGCAGGCCGGCGCAATTCGCGGGCATCTCATCGAACAGTTAGCCAGTCCGCTCATTCGCAGTGAATGGCAGGAACTGCATAAACTCACACGCCGCGAATGGCGTGAAGAAATTTTATCAGCGAAAAACCGCCTGTTTCGCTTTTTGACTTCGCCGATGCTGTGCCGCTTTATGGGGCTGCCCGGACGCACGATTAATCTGCAAGCCGTGATGGAGCGCGGCGCAATTTTACTTGTGAATCTTGCGCCGAGTGATTACCTCTCTGAAGAAAATGGGCGCGTGTTTGGCGCACTGCTCGTCAATGAATTTTTTGAAGCTGCCCGCCGCCGCACCGCGACCACCGCGCAGGGCATTGCCCCGTATTTTCTCTACATTGATGAGTTCCAAAATTTCGTGAGTCTCGATATGGCGGATATGCTCGATCAATTACGGAAATTCGGGTTGTTCCTGACGCTGGCGCATCAACGCTTTGGACAGATTGATGAAAATATCACGGATGCAGTGCTGGCGAATTGCCGGATCAAAGCCGTGTTTGGGGGCTTGCCCGTGCCGAGTGCGCGCCTGATGGCCGAAGAAATATTTATTGGCAAACTTGATCCGCTCAAAATCAAAGTTTCCATTTACCAAACGAAATTCTGGCCAAAGTATCAACGCGATAAGGTGTACACACACAGCACCAGTAACACGTCGAGTTTCGGCACGACCACGAGCCATAGTCACGGCACTTCATCGGCGACCGCGCACGGTCATTTTTATACGCCGGGCGATTGGTTTTTCAGTAGCCCAGAACTCACGGGCACGAGTACGACCGACAATTTCGGTTATAGTCATCAATCGGGGACGGCTGCCTCCGATAGTTTTGCCACCGGCGCAAGCGACGCGGTTGCCGACGTGCCGATCCTGCTGCCTGTGCCTTTTGAAGAGCTATCGAGTGTGCAATATTACACGACGGAAGAACAACTCACCCAACTGACCGCCGCGCTCAAAGAACAGTTTCCGCGCCACTGTTTTCTCAAGCTCCACGCGCAGGAAACGCAGCCACTGCTTGTGCCATTTGTGCCGGATTTTTTTACGCCCCAGCGGAATCGCGCCTGGTATGAAGCACGGTGCTTTGCTGCGCAAGGCGCATTGCCTGTCGCCGAAGTTGATTACTTGCTGGAATGCCAGGAACGTGATTTAGTAAAAATAGTCGCGGACGCGGAAAGCAGGGTTGCCATTGCGCCGCCAGACAATCCCGCCGTACCAGCCGCAGCGCCATCGCCACCCAAACGCATCCCGCGCACCAAACCTAAAAAACCAACCTAGCATGCATACATCGCCTTTATTTCCCCTCACGCTGACGGAAACCAACCTCGCTACCGAGCAAATTATGCCAAAGCGTTTATCGAAATATCGTCGCACGCCACAAGCTGCTGCCGCTTTGAAAAATCGCCGTATCACCGATTGCTCGCGCGACATTATTGCGAATCTTTCCTATTACTCGTTCCTGCCATCGTCTTCGCTCGTGCGCCTGGTGGCCGGCAATGAGCGGATTATTTATCGCCATTTGCAAATGCTCTATCATAAAGGCCTGGTTAATCGCTTTGCCTTTCCGAGCAACCTGAATCCCAGTGAATTTAATTATTATCTGGATAACCCGGCGGCACTGGAACTACTGCTGGACGCAGGTTGGGCGGAGCCGCAGCAGTTGGATTTCGCGCGTGTGCGCTACCACCGTGAAAAGCAATACGACACCATTCATTTTCAAGCCGAGCGACAAGGATCGCTTTTGTATCTCAATCACGAACTCGATATTTCGCGCTTTCACTTCATGCTGGAAATGGCGTGTCGCGCCAGTGACGGCGCAGTAGAGCTGGCCGATTGGCAACAAGGGCCGAGCCTCTGGCATTCCGTTACTGCCCCTAAAGTCGGCTATGATGAGCAACGCGATTTATGGGGCGAACAGGAGGCGACCGAAAAATTGCCGCATCGCCCCGATGCGTTTTTTACGCTCCATTTTCCGACGCGCCCCGCTGACAAAGCCTACGAACATTTTTTCTATGAACGCGAGCGCAAAACCACGACAGATCGCAAACGCATCGTCAAAAAATTACGCGCGCATTTTCAGTACATTGTGAAGCAACGATTGCATAAGACCGACTACGGGATTGACAGCATTCGCGCTGTCCTCGTCGAAACGCCTGATCCCGCGTGGGCACAGCGCCTGCAGGAATCCTCCGCGCATCCGCTGGTGAGCGGGGCGCAGCCTTCGCCGCTCTTCTGGTTTACAGCCTCAACGCATTTTCTGACGCCCACGAATGACAAAAGTGCCGTCGGTCGAAATCATCGCCCTGTGCCGCGCTACCTCATGGATGCGAGCGCAATCTTTGCGCCGCTGTGGACGACGGCGGTAGATAGTAGTTTTCATTCTCTCTTAGATGTAACGAATTCCTAATGGCGTATTGTGAAATTTGTGCGTCGCGGGCGTGTAATGGCTATCATCCGCAAGGAGGCTCAATTTGTGATGTCTGCGGCGAGCAAAGCCCACTCCACGATGGAGAATTGTGCTATGCCTGTTGGCGCTATCGACACGAAACCAATGAGCAGAAATATTTTGGTGGAAGTGGCGGACAACCTCGTTGTGACAAGTGTGGCGGTCAAATCGGTCGCCCATTCGCGCATTTTTATAGTTGTTCTTGAGATTACAGCGAGTAATCTCTAATCTCTAAGTCAAAAAATATAAGCTTGCAGTTTTCGTAAGGCCAAGTGAATAATGGGGATGGCGTTCCAATAAGGCAGGTCATACTGAAAACGAAAAAGATGGTGTATATACCATCTTTTTGTAACAAAGAACGAGCTTATTTTTCATTTATGAATGTAATGGTTTTCTCCAATGCAGCTATGTATTCATCAAATTGTTCGTGAGTAATGGTTGTAGACTTGAGATCAAGGTTTTCTATGGTTGATAAATGAATATCAATACCAGTTAGAATCGCGCCGCGAAACTGTGCGCCAGTTAAATCTGCTCCAGCGAGCCGTGCATTGGTGAGATCAGAATAGCGAAAGTCTGCGTCACGAAGGTTTGTCCTGCTGAGATTGGCATCGCGTAAATCCGACGAAGTGAAATCTAAACCATGAAAGTCAATGGCTTCGTCAAGATGTTCTCCACGCCATGCATTGAATTCGGCAACCGAGTTTTTTAGTAACACAAGAGGTGTTTTTACCCCCTCTTCTAATGTATGTGGGACTTCAAGAGAATTTCTCATAAAGAGAGTTTTAGATTTGTTTATGGCTTGAATGTAAGGAGATTGAGGCTACTTAGGAAATCGTAGCATACAGGACGAATCCGTCAACATTTCCGGTTTTTCTTGAACCTGGGTTAGGCGATGGGGGAATCAAAGGTAGCTACATTCAAATTATATTAGGAAGACGAATGTATGATTCAATTTATTCTTCATCAATCCGTGACCATCGAAGAAACGCGCCATTATGAGTTCAAAGAAATAAAGGGATCAAATCCTGTTGACACCATCAAAAATACGGTTGATGAGTATGTTGTTGCCTTTCTCAACAGCGAAGGAGGGTCAATTTATTGGGGGATACGTGATGCCGACAGGGTTGTATTAGGAGTGCCGCTGGATAGCAGCCAGCGGGATAAACTCCGACGACTTGTCAGCGAAAAGCTCAGTCAGATTTTACCTGCGGTAGCTCCTACTGCATATCGAATAGAATTTCATCCAGTTTACGAGGAGAGTGGCTCCTCAGCCCAAGATAGGTTCGTAGTTGAAGTAATTGCCCCTCAAGTTTCAGCCTCAAATCTTTATTTTACAGGTAGCAACGAAGCTTGGGTCAAAACTGACGGTGGAAAAAAGAAACTAAAAGGCCCAGAACTCCAAGACGAAATCATAAGACGACGCCAAGTCCATATTGTGAAATCGGTATCATCAGGCTCAGCGATGAAGGAGCAGCGGTTGCACGAATTGCTCGCGGCATACGAAGTTCAGCTTGAAAACAAAATTAGTCATATAAAAATTTTTGGTGGTGATACCTCATATCCACTCGAAAAAGTATTTGTTGAACTCACGATCAATGATGAATACGACCCACGGGCTGGTGATTCGCAACATCTTGGCTTACTTGATGCTGAATTGCGAAGGCTCCGCGTTGTGTTTGGTGGGACGGATGAAGATCGTAACAGTGAAGACTCTAATGTGATCAAGCCAATATCTGCCAAAATCAAAATCAAAGCAGACGAACTTCTTCATCAACCTGTACACGCTATCATTACGGGCGCACCGGGCTGTGGTAAAACTACGTTGATGCGTTATCTTTCGTGGCAAATGCTTAAGAAATGGCGGAAATCTTTGAATAGCATTAACTCAGGTATGAGCAGTAATCAAGATGATGCGAGTTCAAAATCCAAAGCTAGTTTTCCCATTTTTTTTGAATTAAAACAACTTACCACTACTACCTTTGTCAAGGTGCAAGGCCAATTCGAGGAGCTGCTCTTTAATAAAGCCGTCAATGATTTAGTAAAACCACAAAATGAGGATGAATGCGTCGCACTCAAACAACACGTACTGCAACTTATGAGAGATGGGCAGGTAGCTATCTTTCTCGATGGTCTTGATGAAGTCAGTGGCACGAGCTATTTCAGTGAATTGCAATCAATGGTTAGCGCGTTCCTCCAATCTATCTACGGAAACAACACAGTTATCATCTCAACACGTCCATTTGCAGTGCGGAAACTTGGGAACGCACATTTGTACGAGATTGCGCCGTTTAATCCGACACAGATTAAACAATTCATCCAACATTACTATGGTGATACACCTGAAAACGAGAGATTTCAGGAGGAATTATTACATCGCCGCGAATTGCGCGAATTGGCGTGCGTACCTGCTCTACTTGGGTTTATCCTACAATTATGGCGCAAAGGAGTCTTTATAAGTGATGACAAGCTGGCTCTTTACGATGCGGTCTCGCGCGAGCAAGTGCAGCAACTCGACAATGATAAAGAAGGCATTCAGCCTGAGCGCAAATGGCTAATAACTGATCCTGATGGATTGCTCAAACGAGATTTCCTACGGCGATTGGCCTTTGATTTGTTATTCAAAGGAGTAGTGAATGTAGCCCAAAATACAGTAGATATCGACAGTCTGGTTTTTTCTAGTGACGAGATGTTGAAAACCGCTCGCCAGTTTGCAAGTAGGATTAGACTGCTTGAAGATGTATCAATTAATCCTCGACATTTGGTTGAAGATGCAAAAGCAACTTCCTTATTACGGCAAGTCGGTGCTGATAAATATGCCTTTACGCATCTCACCCTGCAAGAGTACCTCGCTGCAGTTGAGTTGTCGGATCGCGAAGACTATGAGGCGATTTTCTGTAGAGCATACTTCAATCAAACATTAGTGTCTATGGAAGTATTACCAATGACGCTAGGTCTAATCAATAACCCTAATAAGTTGTACCAAGTTATTAATGATTTACCGGAATCTCTAAATTTTGTAGGAATGAATCTACTCGCACGTGGGCTAGATTATGGGGCGGGTATTTCCAATGACGAGGTGAGTATCCTCACTCAGCGACTGGTTGATTTTATCCGATTGTCTAATTTTGATGTAGAGAAATCGGAGTATCTACGCAGCTTTTCTTGGCTACGAAAACAATCTTCTTATTGCAAAGAATTTGCATCCTTATTAAAGCATGATGACCCAGCAGTACGAGGCCGAGCAGCAGCAGTGCTAGGAATGGTTGGGGATAAAAATATAGTTGCGTTCCTACTAGAAGCTTTAAGTGATAAAGAAGAATATGTGCGACAAAAAGTAGCAGGAGCACTTGGGAGGATTGGCGATAAAACCGCTATTCCTTTTCTTTCTAAGCGTTTAGATGAGGATAAAGACAATGCAGCTATCTATGAGAAAGCGTTATGCCAGCTTGGTCAGATTGACAAAGCCAAAATTGAAAGAAAGGCACTAGGAGATCTTCGGCATTTAATAATGAAATCCGATTTGATCGAACCCATAAAAGACGCTTTAGAAAAAGATCTGTCTACTGTGGGACTGACGGAATACCTACGGTCTGTAATCAAAGGATATGTTCAAGCAGGTATAGAACACGCTGATCTAGAACTATTAAAAATTGCAGAGCAGAGTTTTAGGGCTGGAGAGGTTCATTTTATCGCGACAATTGTCAATCATGCCTGGAATGACAGAAGCCAAGAGGTGCGCGAAAAAGGAATTGCAATATTACAAGAGATTGGAGAACCTCAGGCTCTAGAGATATTACATGCGGAATTGGAATTACAAGACGACATGAGACGTAGGGAGGTTGCGGCCACCGCACTCTTAAAAATTTGTAAAAAAGAATCTATAGGAGCATTGCTTGGGGCGCTAGAATATCTAAGTGACTCTGGGCGATGGAAGATGGTGATAATGATGGCACAGGTGAAGCCAGAAATACTTTCGGAGGGTTTGTTACAAGCACTATCTTATGGCAATGATTTCGTGAGGAAAAAAGCAATTAGCTTGATTGGCTATTATGCAACAGATGGTGTAAAGGAAAAATTGTCGCGAATAGTAGCTTCTGACACGAACGAAGCCATAAGAAATTTAGCACAAGATGCCCTACAGAAATTTGAGAAGAAGCTCTATTACTTTAATGTGTCTACGCCCAATGATTCTTAGCCTTCATTGCTTATGATCACACCTTCAATACGAAATCTCCACCTTCGGCATTTTGTCAGGCTGGTAGCCTTCTTTTTCCAAAAACTCGGCAAGAATTTTTGTAATGACCTCGCCCTTAGAACCGCCGTTTCTAAGCACATACACTTCGAGGTTCGCATCAACCGTTTTCGGCAGTACCACCGAGGTGCGTACTGTCTTTGAAGCGTCGCTGGGTGATTCGACTGGGTGTTTGCTTTCGGCTTTTGCCGTTCGTGTTGTCTTCAATTTCTTATTCATCACAAAACTCTTTTCTGGTTCAGTTACCTGAAACTATAGACCGACGCATACAGAAGCGCAAACAAACAAGTGCGCATATGTTTGTAGTCTACATAAATATTATTTACATAATTATTACTTACATAATTGCAAATCAAGACATGCTCGGATATGATGATTTTCAACCAAAATTGAAAGGAGTATTTCGTATGCCTTGGCTAACAAAACTGCGCGAATGGATTGATGGGGAAAATCTCGATCCGAAAGCTATCCAACCTGAGCACGACATTTTTACGCCCATACGTCGCACCTCGCAGGATTTTCTTGTCTATGTGGCAAGAAATATTGACCAAGTCTTACAGCGCGAAACATTCGTTACGCCGAAAGGTACTACGTTTGCCCCGCGCGAATTCCGAGTACTCTTCAGCCCACAGGATCATCGCGCCTGGCAAGAGCAACATAAACTGGCAGGACTGCTACGGTGGCTTCAGGAAGTATTTGAAGAACGCATCACGCAGATCACTACCAATCCTGAGCGCAGCATCAGTTTTACCATTCGTGTGCAAGCGGATGAACAGTTGCGTGAAGGGCAGGTGCAAGTGATTCCCGTTTGGCAAACAACAGAAGAACCAAACACCTCAGCAACAACCTCATTTCCGTACGCACAACGTTCTGTGCAGGTTTCATCAGCGCATCCGGAAGAGCAGGAAGCCGTGTATATCTGTCGGCTGCCAGAGCATAAACGCTGAAGTTTTCTCTGTGTCATAACATTGACACGTTCCACCCACTTGTTACGCTGTAGCTAAGAACGCTTCGTCGGTTGTGAGCCGCGTTCTCTTGCCTTCTCGCACAACCATCCAATCCAAATCAGAGGAATTTTATATGCTGCTACCAAAACAAAAGGCAGGGCAGGGGAGTAGTGCGCCTCGTATGACCCAAACCGAATTACACGCCCGGATTCTCGCGGTGGTAAACGAACGACAACACGTATCCGACGCGGAAATCTGGCGGGCGGATACGAATAACTTGTTGCCCTGGCAGTTAATGCAACAAGCACTGATTGGTTTACATCAAGCCGGACAATTGCGCCGTGAAGTCATTGCGCCTGGACATATCGTGATCCACGCGATCAAACGCGGCGCGGAAAAAGCTCCCAAGCCGAAAAAGAAAACTGCGCCAGGCAAGAAAAATGGTAAACGCACACCTGCTTTGTCGCCGCGTAAAACAAGGAGGGCTTGTGGAAATCCCGCTTGATACGATTTTGCACGGTGATTGTGTTGAACTATTACCCACGCTGCCTACCCATTGCATTGACTTGATTGTGACCGATCCACCGTATCTGATGGGCTTTACTGACCGCTCGCAGCGGTCACTACAAAACGACACGCGCGATGCGCCCTGGCTTGTGCCAGCGTTCGCAGAAGCCTTTCGGGTGTTAAAGCCAGATCGGTTCTGCGTCTGCTTTTATGGCTGGCCGCTGGCAGATCGCTTTCTCGCCGCGTGGCGTGGAGCTGGTTTTACGCCTGTCGGTCACCTCGTGTGGACGAAGCGGTATGCGTCCAATGCCCGAAAAATGAAACGCCTGCTCAACTATCGCCACGAGCAAGCTTATCTCTTAGCCAAAGGGAATCCCGATCCCCCGAAATATCCGCTTTCTGATGTGCAGCGGTTTCACTATACGGGCAATGAACTCCATCCCACGCAAAAATCCCCGCAGTCGCTCAAGTCTCTCATCAATGCCTTTTCGCGGCGCGGCGATTTAGTGCTTGATCCATTTTGCGGTAGCGGCTCGACGCTGCTCGCAGCACAAATGCTGGGTCGCCATTGGCTTGGCATCGAACTCGACGAAACCTATCACCGTCTTGCCGCTGCACGTTTTCAATCGTGCAACCATAAGGAGGAACGATTATGACTGGACACCGCACCTTAAAACGCGTGCCGCTCGACTTCAGCTGGCCGTTGGGAGAAGTCTGGACGGGTTATCTTAAACCCCCAAAAAAACGCGGGCGCTGGCAGCCCACTGAACCGCCAACAGGGGAGGGCTATCAATTGTGGGAAACGGTTTCGGAAGGCAGCCCGATTAGTCCGGTGTTTGCCAGCACCGAAGCGTTAGCCGCGTGGTGTGAGGAACAGGCCACGCTCTTTGCCCGCTTCAAACTCAGTCAAGCGGCTTGGCAAGAACTTTTTGCTACAGCAGGCAATCTGGAAAATGCCAGCTTGATGATCGTCACGCCTACCGGCGAGGTCTTCCCCACCTTGTCAGGAAGCCAACCCAAGCCCGCCAAATCCTAACATTTGCCCGCACAGTTTCTCGTGCTACCCGAGCTGGTAGCCGCGCCCGTCTTATCGCTCCTCATCCATCTGACACAGAAAGGAACACGCTATGAATCAGAGCCGCGATGCGGCGCACAAACTTGCCACGTTATGGCACAAGCTGCGGGAACTGGAACTCGCCATTAACAATGACCTACTGCCGCTTATTTGGTATTTGGAAATCCACCAAGACGAACCCGCCCTGGCCGACGAACTGGAGCAGTGCGCCCGCACGATTGACCAGTATTTTACGCGGCGACGCCTCGTCACAAAAGTCGTTGCCTCGCCGCTTAAACCCTAACCGACAATTTCATTACCCAATGGAGGACAACATATGCAATTGCTGCCACCAGCCTTACAGGAACAGCTGCCGCCTTTGTATGCGCAGGAAAAACAGCGCGACAAAATCGTCTACGCCAAATTTTTCACGCCGTGGTCTAACTGGACATGGTACGCGACCGAAGGGAGCGCCGAAGCAAATGATTTTATTTTCTTTGGTTATGTTATCGGCTTTGAAGAGGAGTGGGGCTATTTCTCGCTTAATGAATTGCAAGCGATTCGCGGGCCAAGCGGCCTGACCATCGAACGCGATCCGCATTTTACGCCGACCCCCTTTAACCAGCTCAAAACGAAATGGAATGTGCGCCATCAGGAGGCTTAAATGGAATGCCAACATTGCTACCGCGAGCTGCCAGAACCAACCGACAGTGGTGCGGATTGGCTGGCCTGCAGTCAACGCATCTGCTTCTATTGTTGCCTCACTCTAAATGGCACATGTTGCGACTCGTGTTTTGCCACACACAAGATCACGGGCGATCAGATTGAGCCTCCTTGCCGCGAAGAACATCATTACGCGCAAGCTAGGCTTCACTTTTAAGTGTTCCACTCCTAATGCACTGACGAATCTCTGTTCAGTGCTTTTTTATTTTTCTGCTCTGACAACTTTTCGAGGCTTCGTGTTAGAATCTCGCTGTCAGCCGATCCCAAAGATGGCGAGAAACTTTTTTGCCCCAGTGATAAAATAATGAATTTGGAAAAGTCACTTAACCGAATTATTGAGCTCTTGAGTATTTTCCGCTATGAGCTTGAACATAAAAATGCGGCAGGGCTCTTCGATTTTAACAGTTTGGCGGAAGATGTATTATTGCCGATTTTCAAAGATGCTTTTGGACATTACTTTCTTCGCAATCTTAATAAGGAACGCAGAAATTTCGCAGGGATAGATTTAGGCGATCCGCAGGATCGTGTGGCGTTTCAAATCACGTCTGACCCCAGTCTTTCAAAAGTTAGAGAAACTTTACTCAAAGTAGTTCAGCACCGACATTACCTGACATATCAAACTATCTATATCTACATCCTGACGAAAAAGCAGGGAAAGTATAATAAGAAATCACTTCAAGAGATCACGAAAGACTATTTTAATTTTGACCCTGATTTGCATATTCTTGATTCAGAAAATCTGATCAACCATCTCAGAGCACTTGAATATGACAAGATCAGCAATATTGAACAAACGCTCGAAATTCACTTCTCTAATCCAAAAAAATATTTTGTCCGGCAAGATGCGAATCAGAAACTAGAAACGCTGACTCTGAACATTCTGCCAATCCAGTTCCCGCATAAGCTGTTCATCGGTACAACGAATTACGTGCGTGAAGATGTTATTCAGCAGGCGCGTAGGAGCCAGGTGAAAATCTCTAGTAGGTGTAGTCAAAGGCGAATCGTTTGGGAAGCGTTAACACAACAGGGGCTTAATTTTTCCTCTGGGTGGGTAGTGCGTTCAAATCAACTCATTACTTTTCATAGTCTCCGAGATGAATCTTTACCTCTAGCCACGCTGATTGATCCGACAACAGTGGAAGAGCAGGAAGTCGAATCTTACATCAGTGATGGCAAGGGCGGCATTCATCTTGACCGTGTGAACATTTTCAAAGAGCTTCTCCGTACAACACTTCAAGAGCAACTCCGACATCGCGGAATTATTTGGCAGCACGAGCAGAAGCTATTCATCTTCAAACCCGTGGATAATGAAAGTAATGAAAAAGAAAAACCAGTGCAATCGGTGCGCAAAGAAGCTTGGTCAAAAGGGAAAAAAGAAGGTCGTATCGTGTATCAAATTCTAATGCGAGAGGACAATCCTGAAAAAGTAAAATTTCACGAACATTTAGCGTTTCAAGTAGGGTTCGATCTGTATAATAGTAAATGGTATCTAGCCATCAAACCTGACTTCTTTTGTAGTCGAAATGGGTATCAAAAATCAGGTCATCATCAATATCGAGTTTCCTATCTGAAGCGGCAAGACCATAATCCCGATGTTGTGACGGATTTACTTTTCATCACCGAAATCCTTAAAAAGGATCAGACCAAAGTAATGATGAAGCAGGATTTCCCAACTACGATTCACTTAGGGGATTTGATAAGGCTAGATGGTGCGCCTCCTATTCCAGATCATGATTGGCAACGTCAGGACGAAAAAAGAAAACGAAAAGCTTTTGAAGCTAAACCGAAGCTCCCACTATTTAAGGATTTATGAGACTGGAAACCATCCCTGAACCACAACTCGAATTTGCGCGCGATTTTGATATTTGCCCACGAATGGGAATTGCCTCATTTGATGTTTATGATTCGCGTCTAGAATTACGCCGTGACAAAATCAACATAGGCGCAGTAGGGACTGAGCGAGGACTTGAAAAACTAAGAAATTGGTTAGAGCGATGTCAAAAGCCCATTGCTGCGCGTGCAAATACGTTGCAGCGAAATCTCTATCCATATTTTCCGGGGTTTCGTAAAGAGTCTGGCTTCAAAGCAGAGATGGTTATTAGCAGTGAGGGGTTCAAATCAATCCAGGCAAGTGAAATTACAGGAATTATCAATAGCGCATCTTCCCAACAGGAAATAATTAAGCGCACGCTCGAAGCCTACTTGCAACGAATTACCTATTTAGCGCGCAATCGGCGCACCGTTGATGTCATTCTTTGTGTCTTGCCAGATGACTTATACAAAGCCCTCACACAAGAACAACCCGAAGACGATGATGAGGTGGAGGAAACCAGAATTACCGATGCAGAGGATGCGCCGCTTGACTTGGAGTGGAACTTTCGCCGCGCGTTAAAGGCGGAATCTCTGCGCTTGGAAAAACCACTTCAACTTGTCAGAGAACAATCTCTTACAGATCAAGCTTCGCAAGATGCTGCAACTCGCGCTTGGAATTTTTGTACCGCACTGTATTACAAAACAAACCAAACAGTTCCGTGGAAGTTAGTCACCGATGCCAATGAACCTAAGGTATGTTTTGTTGGCATTGGCTTTTTTCGGAGCCGGGATCGGGAGGTTATTCATACCAGCTTAGCCCAGGTCTTTGATGAACTAGGAAATAATGTCATCCTGCGAGGCGGCCAGGCGTATTTAGATAACACAGATCGCCGACCGCATTTGACCAAAGACCAAGCCGAGTCATTATTGGGTCGCGCGATTGATGATTACAAACTTGCCAATGAGACGATTCCGGCTCGGCTTGTCATCCACAAAACCTCGCTATATACAGAAGGTGAGCGAGAAGGCTTTATTGGGGCTTGCACCAAGCGAGGAATTGGAAGGGTTGATCTGGTGACAATCATGGATACCGCTGACCGAGCATTCCGAACAGGGTTATATCCGCCGCATCGGGGGACTCATGTTTCCTATGATGAAAAAACACATTTGCTTTACACACGAGGGTCAGTTGATTTTTATCGAACATATACAGGGCTATACATTCCGCAGCCGCTTGAGATTCGGATTGATTTTTCAGATTCATCACCGGAGAAAATTTGCCGTGAAATACTTGGCCTGACCAAAATGAACTGGAATACAACACGATTTGATTGTAAATATCCGATCACCATCTTGTGTGCGCGTAAAGTGGGGGAGATCATGAAATATCTGTCCGAAGGCTATGAACCACGCCCAGAAATTGTAAGCTACGGTTATTATATGTGATTCGGAAAAACACTTACGCTTAAATTGGTTCGTACTATTGTTGTTAACCCCTAATGTCGCGCTGTCGAAAATCCGTCGCCCAGAATCTCTCATTTGACAGAAATTCTCGACTTCCTTATTCTTGTTTTATGACAGATAACAGATTTTATCAGTCACTAAACAAGTAACAGGGAAGTGCCTATGTGGTGTGAAAATTCCTCCCATAAATACCTCGTCTGGCAACGCCGCTTTGACCAGTGGGAAGCGGGCGACCTCGCACCGCTGTGTGCGACGCATGCCGCGCAAGCAGCGGCGCGGATTCAACGCGGTGAACTGCTCGCGTGTGAAGTCTGGGCCACGTCGCCGCAGTTTACTGCCGCCGTGCCGTGCGCGTGGAATGTGCAATGGCCGCTCGTGGATGAACTCCAGACGATTGAATTATTCTAAGCAGGAAACAATGAAGATGAAAACCATCACCAAACAACAACTCCTCGCCCGGCTCGCGTCGCTACCGGACGCCGCCCGCATTACGTTTGCGTTGGAGCCGGAAGAATTACATAAAGCGCAGGCTGCCGCGCCTGACGGCGTGCCGCTGCTGCAATTCGGCTTGCCGGGCGACTGCGCGGTCGGCGACGACGGCATCGAATTTTTATTATGGGCAGCAACCGAGCGCGCCCAAATTGGCGGATGAACATGTATGGCTAAGCCCCCATCGCACGCCCTGACCCCCATTCCCCCCCTCGACCCGACCGCGCTGCCGACCATTTTGGTCGGGCATAACACGCCCGCACTGCTCGCAAAAACACAGCAATTTTATCTGTCGGTCGCCGAGATATTTACGCTCTGGGTGAAGAAGCATCATAGTCAACATACGCAGCGCGCCTATCGCAGCGATGTCATGGACGTGGTGCGGTTTTTGGGCTTGCAATGGCCGCAGGACGCGACGCAACTGCTGACGGTGAAAATCACCGATGTGCTGGCGTATGTGGATTTCCTGCACGAACACGACAAAGCGCCGAAGACGATCAATCGGCGTATTGCTTCCCTCTCCTCGTTTTATAAGTATCTGGCGGGCGCGGCAGCGGAATTGCGTTTGCCGATCACCGTGCCGAATCCGGCGCATTCGCAGTTTATTGCGCGGCAGGCGTCTAATCCGCGTCAGGAAACGAAGGCCTTATCCATGACACGGGCGCGGCAGTTGATGAGTTTGCCGAGTGGGGAAAGCCTGCTCGCCGTTCGGGATCGGGCAATTTTGAAACTCTATTTATACAGTGGGATTCGTTTGATGACCGGGTGTCGGTTGCGGGTGAGTGATTTTCATTGCGAAGAGCAGGAAGCGACGCTGAAAATTCATGAGAAAGGCAATAAGCGGCGCACGATTGGCTTGAATTTTATTGCCGCGCAGGCCATCCAGGAATATCTGCAGCAAGCGGGGCTGGAATCCGGTCCCCTCTTTCGGGCGCAGGCTTCCTCACGCAATATGGAAAAATTGTCGGATAGGGCGATCAGTTCAGAAACGATGTATCGGCTCATTCATCGTTACTTGGGGCAATTGCCGGGGGCGCTCAAAAAAGAGCAGACGGAAGAGGGGGAAATGTTTACGGTATGTATTTATACGCCGCATTCGCTGCGGGCGACGACAGCAACGCTATTATTAGAGCAGGGCGGGGATATTCGGAAAGTCCAGGAACTCTTAGGGCATGCCCACATCACCACCACGCAGATTTATGACAAGCGGCGTATTACGACCAGTCAAAGTGCTTCGCATGATTTGCAATTGTAGTTATCCAAAATTTTGCAAAGAGCGTGTCAGGAATTTTCTGTAAACGGCACGGCACTAGGTGGATGATTGCGCGATCACTTCCAACAGTAAGCGATCTCCAAATGTTCAGATCAGTGCCGTAGGTTTTCTGAATGTCATTTTCTTTACTTCTAGCAGGAAGTTTTACTCGCAGTAAGTTTAGTAATTGTTAAATGATTATCAAAAAAGATCAGCATTCACACCTTCTATTTTAGTTTAAGTGGATTTGAGGCTTTCTCTTCAAGAAGCTTGTATATTTGACGATAATTATCATCGTCTGGGTACTTTATTGAACCTTCACGCGCAATCATTATGGCCGTTTTACCTTCTTTATTTTGAATTCCTACGTCAGCGCCACGAGCTAATAACAATTGCACAGAAGAATAATGACCTGATCGCACCGCGTTACTAAGTGGTGTCCTCAAGGACTCATCTTTGGCATTAACGTTAGCGCCGTTTTTTAAGAGAAGATCAATAAATTCTACCGCATCTAAATCAACAGCATGATGTAGTGCTGTAGTACCAATTCTATCGGTAAAATTAACGTCCGCACCATACTTAAGCAGCATCTCTGCTGCGCCTTTGTGTGAAATGACTCCGGGTTCAAGCAATGAAATCATTAGCGGCGTATTGTTTGGCGCATCCACTACATTTGGATTGGCTCCTGCACGCAAAAGTAGCTCAAGCATTGTGGTATCAGCACCATTTACCACGGCTAATTCAACCGCACTGATGTTCGCGCCGGTAGTGGCATTAACGTTAGCCCCCTCGGCAATTGCGGCCTTTACTGTCGCCACATCACCATTGCGAATAGCTGCGATCAATTTCTCATCTTTCGTCAGATTCTGATACTGCGTTTTGTTAAGTCCATCTGATGGCTGGGATGGCGGGGTCGCCTGTGCACTGAGGCCAGGCCTTCCACAACTAACCGAAAGCGCAAAAACAATTACTAGAATAATGATTTTACAGGTAACTGTTAGATAGATGACTTGTTGCCTTACACTCAGATACTTCATTTTGTACCACGTAACAATTTCAGCATTGCTGAAACTTCGAAATGACTGTAATTACCAGGAGCATACTTTACGTCCGCGATATATTGTTCGAGTGCAGTCCTGCCAGCCTTGTTCCGTATACTTAAATCAGCACCAGACTCAATTAACATTTTGACATTAAAATAGCTGCCGCAATGACCACGGCGAGCAGCAAGCATTACTGCAGTACTACCATCAGGTAATTGGTCATTAATTTTAGCGCCATGAGATAGTAATAATTTAATTACACTATAATCGGCACACCCAGATAAAGCCTGCAGTAATATTGTCTTGCCTTCCTTGTTCCGGTAATGGAGGTCAGCGCCAGACTTCAATAGAAGCTCGAATATCGTCCGTGGTATTTT
>WBZS01000703.1_pt1 | contig 35834 bp, 38 predicted proteins | sample 5204201 | NCBI WGS metagenome assembly WBZS01 (sample SAMN12344357, study PRJNA552823) | activated sludge metagenome | biome: Activated sludge suspended growth; feature: Nitrification reactor; material: Wastewater; isolation source: activated sludge from nitrification reactor of wastewater...
TCTGGAACATCTAAAGGTAAAGGTTTTCAAGGTGTTGTAAAAAGACATGGTTTCAAAGGAGAGGGTCCTATCCACAACCAAAGACACGCTAAACGTGAACCGGGTTCAATTGGTGGAGGAGGACGTGCCGGAGGACGTGTTGTAAAAGGAATGAAAATGGCCGGCCGTATGGGTGCCGACAGAATCACTGTTAAAAATCTAAGTGTTGTGGCAGTCGACCCAACTACGAAAACTATGCTTGTGAAAGGTGCAGTACCAGGAAACAAGGATGGATTAATCGAAATAGTTTCTAACTAAATCAAAATTGCACATTAAAAAATATGCGAAAGCATATAATTCTGTCGCTCGAAGATAATAAAAATAAATTTTACCATCTTCCTTGCTAAGAATTATAAATATTGAGTATCACAAAGGAGGTGACCCATGACTGCACATGAGGTCTTCCAGGTTGCCGCTGCAATAAATGTCTTGGTGCTCATTGGATGGATAATCTGGTGGGTGTTCAGGGAATTATTACGGTGACTGACCGGAGGGGTGTCGTGACCGACAACGCTCCGGCCCCCTTTGTGGTACTCAAAAAATATTTTGTGCAAAATGATAAATAAATATATGAAAACAAAAGTATATAACCAAAGTGGTAAAGAAGCTGGAGAGGTTAATCTTCCTGAGTCAGTGTTTGGTTTGAAAGTTAATAAAGACTTGGTTCACCAAGTTATTACTTCTCTTCAAGCAAACAAAAGATCTGGACTAGCTCACACTAAAACAAGAAATGAAGTTCGTGGTGGAGGTAGAAAACCATGGCCTCAGAAAGAGATGGACCGTGCTCGTCACGCGTCTCTTCGTTCACCAATATTCCGTGGTGGAGGTATAACATTTGGTCCAAGAAGTGATAAAGATTATTCAAAGAAAATCAACAAGGCGTCTCGTGGTCTTGCATTTGCGATGGTTCTTTCTGACAAGTTGCGTAACAACAAAGTATTGTTTGTTAACGACATTGCTCTAAAAGAAGCAAAAACAAAAGAAGCTGCAGGAGTTTTGTCAGATTTATCTAAAGTAGAAAATTTCAAAAACCTAACTTTCAAAAAAGAAGGCAATGTAACTATCTATACAAGTGAAAAATCAAATACACTTCTTCGTGCATTTAAAAACATTCCACAAATCACAATCAAAACCATTGCTCAAGCATCAGCACTTGATGTATTGAACACTCGTTATGTTGTTATGGTCGACGTGGAAAAAATGAATCCTTTCTTAGAGAAGAAAGTTGCTTAGAAATCTCATAAACAAATTATATGGCACTATTCGGAAGAAAAAAGAAAGCAGATGAAAAAGTAGACGAAGTTAAAGAAGTGAAAGCGACTAAAAAAGTTGCTGCAAAATCTGAAACTAAAGCTGCAAAAGCTCCTGCTAAAAAAACTACTAAAGCTAAAGCGGAAAAAGTTGTAGAAGAAAAAACTTCTACGGTAAAAGCTGTGAAAGAAGAAGTAAAAGTGGAAGGAAAAAGTGATTACGGATACAGAATTACTGAAAAAGCAACTCGCTTGGCAGATAAAAATGTATATGTACTTAATGTTCCTAAAACAATCAACAAGATTCAACTACGAAATGATCTTGTAAAAAAATATAAAGTAACTGTTCTTAACATCAATATTGTTAACTCTCCTAAGAAGGATAAATTCTATAAAGGTAAATGGGGGACAAGAGGTGGAGGTAAAAAAGCTTACATCACTCTTAAAGCCGGAGACTCTATAGTTCTCTAAATGATGATACAAATTTAATTTTCGAAAATATTTAGTATCACATCTTGCACATTAAATTTATTTTTTAGGAAACCCAAAACAGAGAGGAGAGCATAAATGCAATCTAAATTCGAACAGCTCAGTCCTGCTGAGCAACAGCAGGTAATTGCCTTGAAAATAAGGGCGATTATCTGTATTTTGGGTGGACTGGCTCTCAAGTGGGGGTACGACATCTTGTCGCACCTGTCCAATTGAGGACCAGGGGAGTATGGGTGGTGACATCCGTCTCCCATATTCCTAAAGAATAAATTGTGTGCAGAATGTGGTACTGAATAAAAAGGAAATTGAATTTGCTAGATGAAAAATTAAAATTATGAAAACTTATAAACCGTATACAAAATCTCAAAGAAACAGAGTTTCTATTAACTATAGAGAATATCTGACTACACAAACACCGCACAAACCTCTTGTAAAAGGTGGGAAGCGTGATGTGGGACGTAACAATATGGGACGTCTGACTGTTCGCCACAAAGGTGCAGGGCACAAAAGAAATCAACGTCTTGTTGACTTCGTTTACTCTGACAAAATGAATATTCCTGCACGTGTAGAAACTGTAGAATATGACCCAAACAGAAGTGGTTTCTTGTCACTTGTAGTTTATCGTGATGGTGAAAGAAGATATATTCTTGCACCAAAAGGATTGGCTGTTGGTACAGAAATCGTAACTGGTGAGGATGTTTCTGTAAAAGTTGGTAATCGTTTACCACTTAAGAAGATCCCAGTAGGTACATTTATTTACAATGTTGAACTTCATCCAAATGGTGGAGCAAAACTAGGGCGTTCAGCTGGAAACTTTATCCAAGTACTTGGTTTCGACACAGGATGGGCACTTATTAAATTGCCTTCAGGTGAAGTTCGTAAAGTATTGGAAAATTGTTTTGCTAGTGTTGGTGCTGTATCAAATGATGAGCATCACCTTGTAAATCTTGGTAAAGCTGGACGTAATCGTTGGAAGGGTGTTCGCCCAACTGTTCGTGGTACTGCCATGAACCCAGTTGACCACCCACACGGTGGAGGTGAAGGACGTCAAGGTGTTGGACTTCGTCGTGGACCAAAAACACGTGAAGGTAAACAAGCCTTTGGAGTTAACACGTACACCAAAGAAATACTCAAATGTATTTATTATTACTCGTCGCAAGTCGAAGCGCGATTTAAAAGGTCTGCAATCTTAATCTAAAATAATATGACAAGATCACTTAAAAAAGGATTCTTTCTAGATGAAAGATTGATGAGAAAAGTTCGTGTTGCAAAAGCCGGAGCTACAATTAAAACTTGGGCACGTGCATGTGACATTTCTCCTGAAATGGTTGGATTCACTTTCCAAGTACATAATGGAAAAACTTTTATCGACGTTTTCGTAACAGAAGACATGGTAGGACACAAGTTAGGAGAATTTTCTCCAACACGTAAGTTCACACGCCACGGAGGTAAAATGCAAAAAGAACTTGATCAAAAGAAAAAAGAAGCTGAAATAGCCGCTGCAAAAGCGTCAACTGCTTCTGCTGATGCTAAAGCTGGTGGAGCAAAAAAATAATTAAAATAAATATATGAAAGCAATATTAAAAAATTATAGACAAGCTCCAAGAAAAGTAAGACTTATCGCAACTTTGATAAAAGGTAAAAAGGTAGATGTAGCACTCAATGAACTAAATCATTTAGTTAAAAGAGGAAGTCTACCTGTGAAAAAAGTTTTACTTTCTGCAATAGCAAATGCTGTTAAAAATTCTGGAAAAAACGAAGCTAATTTATTCGTAAAGGAAGCTCGGGTCGATGATGGATTGGTAATGAAGCGCATGATGCCTCGCGCACGTGGTCAAGGTAAGCCAATTCTTAAAAGAACATCTCACATAATGATAACATTAGGTGAGAAAACAAATTAATAAAATATGACAAAGATAGTAAACCCTTACTCATATAGACTTGGTGTAATCCGTGACTGGAGAAGTAACTGGATAACAAAAGGTGCTATAAAAGGAAAAGATTTCACTAAAAATTTGCAAGGTGATGTTTTAGTTAGAGAATATCTAGTTAAAAAATTGCGAGGCAAAATGATTGGAGAAATTGAAATGGAAAGAAATCAGAAGTCTTGGAAAATCATTATTCCTTCTGCTCGCCCAGGTCTTATACTTGGTCAAAAAGGAGAAGGTGTAGTAGAACTAAAAAAGGCAACTGAAAAATTCATGCGTCAAAACAAAATTGTTGCGCCGCAAGAATTAAAAATCGAAATTACTGAAATCTCTCAAGCAGAAAAAAGTGCTCGTGTGGTTGGGATGATGGTAGCAGAAGGTTTGGAAAAACGTCTTCCTTTCAGAAGAGTTTTGAAATCAACTGTTGAAAAAGTAATGTCAAACAAAGATGTGTTAGGAGTGAAGATTCAACTTGGAGGACGTCTAGGTGGAGCCGACATGGCCCGTGTAGAATTCCTTAAAAAAGGGAATATTCCTCTACAAACACTTCGTGCTGACGTAGACTTTGCTCGTGAAAAAGCTCATATGACATATGGGGTTATCGGGATCAAAGTGTGGATATATAAAGGTCAAATCTTTTCTAAGAAAAAACTTGCAAAAGGCAATATCTAAATAGAATAATAATATGTTAGTTCCTAAAAAAGTTAAGTTTAGAAAATGGCACACACACAGAGTCAACGCATCAAAAATTGCTAGACCTGAAACTCGTGGTGTGGATTTGTCCTTTGGACAATTCGGTCTTAAAGCTATGACTCAAGCACGTATCACTTCTAATCAAATAGAAGCTGCTCGTAAAGCTTGTGTGCGTGCTGCTGGTAAAGGTGGAAAGGTTTGGATTAGAATTTTCCCAGATCGTCCAATTACTCAAAAAGGTGCAGAAACACCGATGGGTAAAGGAAAGGGAGATTTGGATCACTATGCAGTTGATGTTCGCCCAGGAAAAATTATTTTCGAAATCGATGGTGTACCAGAAGCGACAGCTCGCGAGGCACTTCGAAAGGGTGGAACAAAATTGCCAATTACTTGTAAAGTTGTAGGTCGAAAACTTGAATAAAAAATTTAAAAAATTTATGAAAGACACTAAGACAACGACAGCAAAGAGACAAACTTTGCAAGGTGAAGTAGTATCCGACAAGATGCAAAAAACAGTGGTAGTAAAAGTATCACGTTATGTAAAGCATCCTAAATACGGAAAATATTACTCTATCGACAAAAGAATCAAAGCTCATGATGAAAACGGCGAATACAAAACCGGAGACGTTGTGGAGATCGCAGCTACAAAACCATATTCAAAAGATAAAAGTTTCGTAGTTGTAAAAAAAGTTAAGTAGTTCTTTAAAATAAAATATTGAGTATCACAATTTGTTTGTAAAAATTGAGTTTGTAAATTTTGTGGAAGGAGGTGGCCAATGAAGATGATGGAGTATCTCTTTTGGATAAGTTTGCTCTTGCTGGCAATGTCGCTGGTAGGAGGACTGTTGCAGGGGAATTATTCACCTTATTGACACTCTAACCAGGTCAACTCGAGTGGAGTTCGAGCTCTGGCCTTCTGCTAAGTTTATAAACATTTTGCAAACAGTTTGTGGTACTTGATATAAATTATTTTAAGTACTAATTAAATATTATAAAAACGAATCGGTATGAAAATACTGAGGGCCTGTAGAAAATACAGTGGCAAAGAAATAAAAATATGATAAAAATCGGAACAAATGTAAATATCACGGACAACTCTGGTGGAACTCATGGCCGTGTATTCACTATTTTAGGTGGAACACGTCACAGAACTGCATATGTAGGAGACGTTGTGGTACTTTCAATTAAATCTGCTGAACCAAGAAAAATGGTAAAGCGTAAAGATGTTGTTTATGGAGTGATAGTAAGAACTAGAAAACCTTTTAGAAGAAAAGATGGTTCTTATATTTCATTCTCAGACAATGCAGTAGTTATTATTAACGGAAAAGGTAAACAAGCAAAAGAGCCTCGTGCGAACCGTATATTCGGTCCAGTTCCACGTGAGTTGTCAGAGCTTGGTTATCAAAAAATTATCTCTCTCGCTCCAGAGGTATTATAAAAATAAAATAAATTTATGATAAAAAAAGGAGATAAGGTTAAAGTAACAACGGGTGCTGATAAAGGAAAAACAGGAGCAGTGCTACAGGTTTTTCCAAAAGAAAATAAAGTTTTGGTGGAAGGTGTAAATCTAAAATCAAAACATGTGCGTGCAAAAAGAGAAGGTGAAAAAGGACAAACTGTTAAAAAAGCTTATCCAATCGCCATCTCAAACGTTGTAAAAGCGTAATGCTTCTCGACTCGGTCTTGTACTATTTAGAGTATGAGTCAAAAATTCAAAGTCAGTCTTTCTATTACAGATAAAAATGATGTGATTGCTTGGGAAACTAAAATAGTTGAAAATAAAAGTGAGGAAGAAATAGAAGAAGAAATTCGAAAATTATATCCTCAGGAATATTGGATTATTCAAAGTATTGAAATTCAAGAGTATGTTGAATTAGACCCAGAAGAAATAATTGAACAAGAGCGTATTTTTGAGAAAGTATAAAAATTATTAAGATAAATTAAATTTATAACTCGCCCCCACTATTTCGCAAAAAATATGTGGACGAAATGAGGTATATGAAAAGTGTAAAAGAAATAGAATCAAAATCTTTTGAAACACTCAAGGGTAAATTTGGATACAACAATCCACTTTCTGCTCCTCGTTTGGTTAAAGTTGTTGTGACAGTTGGTACTGGAAAAGGTATCAAAAATAACAAACACTTCAACGACCATGTTTCAGATAGATTGGCCAAAATTACTGGTCAAAAAGCTGCAATCAGAAAAGCTAAAAAAGCGATTGCTTCTTTCAAAACTCGTCAAGGTGACCCTATCGGTGTACTTGTTACACTTCGTGGAAAGAAAATGTATGACTTCTTGGACAAACTTTTAAATGTGGCTTTCCCACGTACAAAAGACTTTCGTGGAGTAAACATTTCTGGTGTAGATCAACTTGGTAACATGTCACTCGGTATCAAAGAGCACACTATTTTCCCAGAGATCAAAGATGAAGAATTGAAAGATGTGTTTTCTCTTGGTGTAAACGTTGTTACTACTGCAAGGTCGAAAAGTGAAGCAGAAGAATTCCTAAAAATGATAGGGATGCCATTTGCTAAATAATTTGGTAAAATATCAATATGCCTACAGTAAATCAGCTAATTAAAAAGCCAAGAAATAAACAAAAGAGAAACTCACGTTCAATTCTTTTGTCTCGTGGTTTCAATACATTGCAAAACAAACCCATCCGTTACAACGCACCTTTTAAACGTGGTGTATGTACAAAGGTTACAACTACTACTCCTAAAAAGCCTAACTCTGCGGTTCGTAAAATCGCTCGTGTGAGACTTACAAACGGCGTAGAAGTTACTGCATATATCCCAGGTATCGGACATAAACTGCAAGAACACTCTGTTGTTATGATCCGTGGTGGTCGTGTTAAAGACTTGATTGGTGTGCGATATCACATCGTTCGTGGTCGTCTTGACGCTACTCCTGTGGAAAATAGAAAACAAGGTCGCTCACTTTATGGTGCAAAACGCCCTAAAGCAGCAAAATAATTTTCTAATATAAATACAAAAAAGAGTTTCTTGTGAAACTCTTTTTTGTTTGAAGAAAATTTATTTTTTGTTATACTTTTAAAATAAAATTATATATGTCAAAAGATAACAAAAATTTAAATATTATTATTGCTATTCTGGTGGTTTTAGCTTTAGCTGTTGCCGGATATTTTTTGTATAAAAAATATCAACAAAAAAATCTTGACCCACAAGCACAAACTGCAAATATAGAAGAGCAGAAAAAAGGTGTTTTTGAAAAAGTTATAACTTTGGTTTCTGTTCCGGAAGAATCACCACTTTTTTTCACGGTTAGCAGTTCGACATTGTTAAAGACTCAAGACTTTTTCAAAGATACAGAAAATGGAGATATTCTACTTGTATTCGAAACAAATAAGTACGCTGTATTGTATAGAGAGTCTTCAAATCAAGTTATCAATGCTGGACCAATAGTTGACTCTACTGCAAATGCAAACAACAAAGCAACGACTACAAATGAAACAGTAAAGTCTAAAAAATAATTTTCAGAGTTTTCAACATAGGTGATATTTAAAATTCTTTTTCATGATGTTAAACTGCAAACATGAAAAAGAATTTTTTATTTTCTAAAATTATTTTTATTACCACTCTTTTGTCTTCTCAAATATTCTTTACTTTTGCAAAAGCTGAAACCGCAGAAATCTTTGGTCCTTCAGCTTTGTACAAAGAAGAATCTTATACTTTTGTTTTGGATAGAAATGAAAATATTCACAATTCTGATTCTAAAGTGAAAATTTATGTTTACAATCCAAAGCTTGAGCTTGCTTTTGTTGAAGAGCAAATAATTGACCAAGCAAGTTTGCAACCTTTTTATTTTACAATTCCTCCAGGGACTTTGTCTGTTGGAAATTATTTTATGAGCATAGAAGCAATCGACAATGTTGGTAAAAGTAGGATCGTAGCACAAAAAGATATAGGAGTTCTCTCGAATGGAAAAACTTGGGTAACTAAAAATTCTGAAATTCTACTTTCTTTCTTTGCTTTTGTGGTTGTTGTGGCGGTAATTCACCATATTGCTCGTGACAGAGAATTATATTCTACTTTAGGTAAAATGAAATTGGTAAAAAAGAAAAAAAGTAAAAAACATTCTAAGAAATAAAATTTACTTCTTGTTCTAATTTTAAGTCAGTTTCTTTTTTGATTTTTTTAGCAACTAGTGCAACATAAGAATTCAATTCTTTTGCATTGCCTTTTCCGTTGTAGTTCACAACTACAAGTGAATGTGTTTTTGCTGTTCCAAAGTTTCCTACCAAAACTCCTTTCATCTTTATAATATGTTCTATAAACCAGGCGATCGCGATTTTATAAACTTTTTTGTTTGAATTCTTTTCTTCAAAATAAACTAACTCTGGGAATTTTTTTTGTAATTTTTTTAATTGCGAAAGAGAGATTTTTGGATTTTTGAAAAATGATCCCGAGTTTGGAAAAACATTATAATCAGGAAGTTTTTCTGTACGAACTTTTTTTACAAGTTCTGAAATTTCTTTTACTGAAACTTTTTCTTTATCGAGTTTGTTGAGCGGGGAATAGGTAAGAATAGGATTTCTTTTTTTTGAAAGCTGAAAAGTAACTTGCAAAATTATGTATCTATTTTTATTTTCTTTAAAAATAGAATGTCTATAAGAAAATTTGCAATCTTTATTTTTTAAAATCAAAAATTTATTTTTTACAGTATCGAAAATTTTGCAAGAATAAAAAGTTTTTTTAATTTCAACTCCGTACGCACCAATATTTTGCACTGGCGCCGCGCCAAGGCTTCCAGGAATCAAAGTTAAGTTTTCCAAACCCCAAAGGTTTTTTGCCACAGTTTCTTCCACAAAAGTGTTCCAATTTACATTTGCATTTCCGGTAGCCAAAACATAATTTTTGTTTTCTTTAAAAAATATTTCTTTAGAAAAATTTAATTTTACAAACAAATATTTTTGTAAATTATTTTCAAAATAAGAGTTTGTGCCTTCACCTAAAATATGAATTTTTAACTTTTTCTTTTTTGTATATTTAGAAATTTCCACTAATTCTTTTTCTTCTGATATTTCTAAAATTTTTACAACCGGTCCAATGCACATCGACGTATTTTCTTTTAAGTTTATTTCTTTAAATTTTTCTTCTAAACTCATATTCACAAGTATTATACTATAAACGTGAAATAACTTCTGTTTTCAACTGTAACAACTCATAATTCTTTTTGTTTTTAAGTAAGAATATTGATTCTGTACAAGAATAAAAATTAATGTTATAATAGCAAGCGTCTTTTTAATCCATTGATTCACTTTTGAAAAATTTCTGGGATATGCCAGAGACCTACAATTTTAAAAAGTATTTCCGTGCGATATTAATTAGACTAAATATTGAAAAATATTTAATTACAAAAAACGAGTTCAATAATCTTAAATTCAAAAAAGTAAATTGCATGGCAAAAACTCTACGAATGCGAGATCCAAAAAGACTCCTAAATTTTCTTCACGAAAAGTAAATCGTTGCTTCCGTTGTGGCCGTAAACATGGCTACATGCGTGACTTCGATCTTTGTCGTATTTGTTTCCGCGAACTTGCCTCAGAAGGTATGATCCCGGGCGTGAAGAAATCATCTTGGTAATACAAGAATAGAAATCTTATGGATAAAATCGCAAACTTTATAGTCGCACTAAAAAACAGTAGTGTGGTTGGGAAAGAAAAAATCTTCTTCCCATATTCTAAACTTATCGAAAACATTGCTAATGTTCTTAAAACAGAAGGTTATGTAAAAGCGGTAAAAGTTATTGACAGTAAAAATGGATCACCAGCAGGAAAATTCTTAGAAGTTGTATTAACTTACGACGAAGCTGGTAAACCAAAAATACGTGAGGTCGCACGTGTTTCAAAATCTTCACTACGTGTGTATGCTGGAACAGGACGTCTTCCAATTTTTAAAAGAGGAAAAGGTCTTGTGGTTATGACAACTCCGAAAGGAATTATGTCAGCAAAACAAGCTAAAGCAGAACATGTTGGTGGCGAAGTTTTGTTTAAGATGTTCTAATTTATTTTATGTCAAAAATTGGTAAACAAGAACTAATAATTCCAGCTGGAGTAACTGTTGTAGTTAGTGGGAACACTATTTCTGTAAAAGGAAAAGGTGGAGAATTGAAAAAAACTTTCGACAACAGAACAGTTTCTGTAAATGTTGCCGAAGGTAAAGCGACAGTTTCTAAAATTGGGAAAGATAAATATGCTTCTCAACTTTGGGGAACAATTGCAGCTCATGTTAAAAATATGATTGCTGGTGTAGAAAAACCATTTGAAAGAAAACTTCTTATTGAAGGAGTTGGTTACAAATGGGAAGTTGCGGCCAAAGATGTAAAACTTGCTCTTGGTTTCTCACACCCAGTACTTGTAAAAATTCCAGAAGGTCTAACTGTAAAAGCAGACAAAGGTGTTATGGATATTAGTGGAATGGACAAAGAGTTGGTCGCCTCTTTTGCAATGCAAATCAGAAAGTTGAAACAACCAGAACCATATAAAGGTAAAGGTATTCGTTATTCTGATGAAGTAATTCGCCGCAAGCAAGGTAAACGTTCAGCGTAAAAATAATTTTTTCCAGATCTTTAACAACCAAATATTTAGTGCCACATTTTGTTCAAAATTAATTTGTTAATTTTGTTAGGTCAATCAAGCAAGTAGGAGCTAGCAATGAAGAAAGTCAGACGTAAGTTGTTTGTATGCGTTGAAATGAAAGGCAAGAATAAGTTGATTACAATTGATTTAAAGAGACTTCCAGATCAAAGCCTTGAAGAGCTGATAAATGCTCAAATAGACAAGCTGAAAGAAACTTATGGGAAAGAAAAAATCAAATTTTCTTTTTTAGAAGAGGTCACGATTGAAGTAACAATAACACGTACGAAGATTAAAAGGCCGTGATTGGTCTAGGTACAAGCGAAATCGGGAAACCGTATTGCTTGTACTACTAACAAAGTTAATAAAATTTTGGGTAAAATGTGGTACTGAATGAAACGGGAATAAAGAAAAGAAAAATATAATAATTTATGAAAGTAACTAAAAAACAAAGTCGTGTAAGACGACATGTACGTGTGAGATCAAAAATATCTGGAACAGGTGAAATGCCACGCGTTTCAGTTTACAGGTCAAACGCTCATATCTATGTTCAAGTTATTGATGACACAGCTAACAAAACAATTGTTGGTATGTCAGACAAAACTTTGAAAGGAACAAAAAGTGAAAAAGCAAAAGTTCTTGGTACAAAAATTGCCGAAGCTATTATGAAAAGTGGTATTAAAACTGCACTCTTTGACAGGGGTGGTTACAAATATCATGGTCGAGTAGAAAATGTTGCAGCTGGTCTACGCGCGGCTGGACTAAAAATATAATTTTATGACAGAAGAAAAAACAAATGTAGAAACAGTAGTAACAGAAATTGCTCCAAAAGTTGAAGAACAAAAAAGAGAATTCCGCGGAGGAAGTAAATTCCAAAGAGGAGGAAAAGGTGGTGGACGTGGTCCTCGCCAAGGTGGTCGTCCAGAAAGACCAAAAGCAGAGTTCGAACAAAAAATGATTGATGTTCGCCGTGTGACTCGTGTAGTTTCTGGAGGACGCCGTTTCTCATTCTCAGTAGCTCTTGTGGTTGGCGACAGAAAAGGTCATGTTGGATTCGGAATCGGAAAATCAACTGACACTAGTGCTGCCATCGACAAAGCTTATAAACAAGCAACTAAAAAAATGGTGACTTTGAGATTGAACAAAAACTTTTCTATCCCTTACGATGTGAAAGCAAAATTCAATACTTCAAAAATAACTCTTATGCCAAACAAGGGTCGTGGACTTATTGCTGGTTCATCAGCGCGTACAGTTCTTGCTCTTGCTGGTGTGAAAGATATTACTGCAAAATTCAATTCTGGATCAAAAAACAAATTGAACAATGCAAAAGTAACTATGGAAGCTTTGAAAGAATTTTCAATTCCATTTGAAAGATCTCATAAACCAAGAGAAGAAAGAACAGAAAATGTTCGTAAATTTGTTGGAGGTAAAAAATTTGGAAGTCGACCAGGTGGATTCAAAAAGAGATTCGAAAACAAAGACGAAGCTCCTAAACAAGAAAATCCAATAGATAAAATAAGTCTGTAATAATAAGTTAAAAGTTCTTTTACAAAAAAATATTTAGTATCACAATTTGTTTGCAAAAATAATTTGTAAATTTTGGTAGGCTGAAGAAGGAGAGGAAGATGAAAAACGCGTTCTTACTTGGACTCTTCTGCGGACTTGTATTTGGTTCCGTCGGAGGCTTCACTATAGCATGGAAAATTCTTTCTTGATATTTCGGCCCCCTCGGAGATGCGTGAAGAAAGGCACGACCTTTGGGGGAACTACCAAAGTTTAGAAGTTAAAAATTTGTAAACAAATTGTGGTACTGAATAAAAATGTAAAGAACAAAACTAAAATAAATATATGGAAATGAATAATCTAACAAGACAAACTAAGAGAATCAAAGTTCGTCTTCATGGTCGTGGAGGAAAGCGTGGTAAAACTGCAGGTCGTGGAACAAAAGGACAAAATGCACGTGCCGGAAGAAAATTCCGTCCAGTTATGCGCGACGCGATCAAAAAACTTCCAAAACTTCGTGGTTACAAAGGAAAAACTAATTTCGCAAAACCGGTTGCAATCAATCTAAATCAATTAGATGTATTTGCAAAAGGAGATACTGTAAACTTGCAAACATTGGCAGAGAAAGGAGTTCTTAATACAAAATTAGGAAAATTCCCAGCTGTTAAAATCTTGGGAACAGGGGAGATAAAAAATGCACTAAATTTCGAAAGAGTAAATGTATCAAAAGATGCAATTACAAAAATCGAACAAGCTGGAGGTACAGTAAAAGAAATGGTAAAAGTTTCTGAGCTAAAACCAAAAGCAGAGCGCCGCGCTGCAAAGAAATAATTAAAAATTATTTAAAAACAAAAAAGACTTTTAAAAAGTCTTTTTTGTTTTTTATGCCACTACTTTTTATTTTTACTCTTACTCCTTATCTTTTTAAGTAATGCTTTAGTCGTTGCTCGTATGTTATTTTCCAGAAAGAAGTTTTCTGTATGGCTAATCTTTCCTTGTAGATGATCGTGTGATATTGCAACTCCTATTCTGCCTGCTTGTCTTCTTAATGTTTCTTCGTCTTTAATTTTTGAAAGTCTAAGTTCCCGTATTTGTTCGTGTCGTAATTTAGCTGCTTCTGATTTCGCATATCCTGGTGTTCCTGGTTTTTCATTTGCCATAATATTGTCTTCAGTAAAACATGATCTAGTTTTTTTGCAACTGTATTTCAAAATAACATAAATCTAAGATAACAATTAATTGTCTGTGTCAAGCGTGAGAATTTGGAAAATTATGGTAGAATATGGTAAATTTTTCTGAATAGAAAATAAATAAATTTATGCAAAAGACATTGATGGCTATTATTAAAGAAAAAAGCTTGAGAACAAAAGTTTTGTGGGTGTTGGGTTTGCTTGCTGTAACTCGCGTTATTGCGTCTATTCCACTTCCTGGAGTTGACACAGAAAAGTTAGCAGGCTTCTTGGCAAACAACCAATTATTTGAATATTTGTCACTTTTTTCTGGTTCAGGATTTTCAACTTTTTCTATAACTTTGCTTGGACTTGGTCCATACATTACTGCAAGTATTTTGGTGCAAGTTGGATCTATGATTTTTCCAGAGCTTAAAAAACTTATGCATGAAGAGGGGGAGATTGGTAGAAAAAAAATTACTCAATACACTCGCATACTTACAGTTCCATTTGCATTTTTGCAAGGTTTTGCTTTGATGAAAATTTTAGCTTCACAAGGAATTCTTACAACAACGGGAACATATGATATATTTTTGAATTTGTTAGTGATGACTGCGGCTACAATGATTTTGCTTTTCATTGGAGAAAAAATCACAGAATTTGGAATGGGTAATGGCACTTCACTTATAATTTTCTCTGGTATAGCTGCCGCGATGCCTGGAAAAATTTCTCAACTTTATTCAACTTTTGATGCCTCAAATATTCCTTTGTATTTAGTTTTGTTTATACTTGGAATTTTGGTAATTGCTTTGGTTGTTTATGTAAACGAAGCAGAGCGTCGTGTGTCTATTACTTATGCACGTGCTTACGGAACACAACAAAATTTAGACACTCATTTGCCTTTGAAAATTAATCAAGCAGGTATGATTCCAATTATTTTTGCACTTGCACTTTTTACAATGCCACAATTTGTTGCTCAATACTTAGCTACTTCTTCGGTTGCAAGTTTACAAACATTAGGTTCTTATATTAATGCTTTTTTTGCAAATCAATATTTGTATATGGTTGTGTACTTTCTGCTTGTATTTTTCTTCACTTTCTTCTACACATCAGTAGTTGTAGAACCAGAAGAAATTTCTAAAAATCTTCACAAGCGAGGAGCTTTCATCCCAGGAATTCGCCCAGGTGAAAATACTTCAGAATATCTTGCAAATATTATTACAAAAATAACTTTTGTTGGAGCTGCTTTCTTGGGTCTTGTTGCTGTTCTTCCTATTGGTTTGCAAGCAATTACAGGTATGCAGGCTCTCGCGATTGGTGGTACGAGTGTATTGATTGCTGTGTCCACAGCTCTTGAAACTTACAAAAAAGTGGAAGCTCAAGCGACTTTGACAGAGTACTAAAAAAGGTTTAGAATTACAAAAGAAAACAAAAAACATTTTCAAGAAAGAAAATGTTTTTTGTTTTCTTCAACCCAAGATAGCGAGGTGTATCATGCACTGGCGTGAAAAGAAATGGATAGTAACATGGCGAGAGCCATGGTTCCTCTGGTTTGAAAAGACTGTGAGGAAAGAATTTAGAAGTGAGTCGGAGGCTTACCAATTCATGGGTAAGTCACCTATGCGCTTCTATATTCTTTTCAGTCCAAATTGACCCCAGGTTGCGTGCTTGGACTTGGCCAGAAAATTTCTGGCCCTCTTTAAAGTATTTAAAATATTTTTGAATTTTTTAAAAAGATGAAATTTTTATTTTACCGACATTTCTGTTACAATGAAATTATGAATCAAGAGCAAAAAGAAAATAAATCTAAAGTGATAATTTTAGTCGGGAGATCGGGAAGCGGAAAAGGAACACAAGGGCAATTTATAAAAAGTTTTTTAGAGAAACATTTTCCTGAAAACGAAATGCATTACCTTTCTACAGGTGAAGAGATGCGTCGCATAATGAAACAAAGTTCTTATACTGCTCAGCTATCTAGGAATGCTGTTAATGAGGGAAAGTTGCAACCTGTATTTTTCTCGGTTTATGTTTGGGCAAAATATTTGATGGAACATGTGCATGGTAACGACAATATTATTTTTGATGGAGTCCCACGAAGAAAAGAAGAAGCAACTATTTTACACTCTGCTGTAAAGTTCTATAATTGGGAAAAACCAGTTGTGATTAACTTGGATGTTTCAGAAGAAGAATGTATCCGAAGGATGGAGGAAAGAAAAAGAGCCGATGATAATGGTGATAATTTTAAAAAGAAGATGGCATGGTACAAGTTGGAGGTTGAGCCAATGTTAGAGTGGTATTCTGAAAGTAATTTGTATACTTATGTGAAAATCCATGGGGAAGATACACCAGAAAATATTTCTGCTCATATCGAACATTTCTTAAAATCCCATTTTAATTTATCTAATAATTAATATGATTAAATTTGTGTATTTTGATGTAGGTGGTGTACTAATAAAAGATTTTTCTGAAACTGACAAATTTAATAAAATGTTAAGTGACTTTGGATTAAATAAAGAACAAGAAAGTTTATTTCTAAAATTGTTTTTAGAAAATAGTACCTCTATTTGTAAAGGAAATATTAGTTGTGACGAATTTTTATTTAAAACCAAATTTGATTTAAAACTGAATGTTTCGAATGATTTAGACTTATGTCAAGAATTTGTAGATAGGTTTGAAGTAAACCTGGATATTCATAGTTTTTTAGAAAAAATTTCCAAAGAAATTAAAATAGGTCTTCTAACAAATATGTATCCAAACATGTTAAGTAAAATAAAAATAAAAAATTTATTACCAGAAATAAATTGGGGCGTGGTTATTGATTCTAGTGAAGTAGGATATGAAAAACCAGAAATCGAAATTTTTAAATTGGCTGAAAAATTTGCTGGTGTTGCTCCAAATGAGATATTATTTGTAGACAATACTAAAAATCACTTAGAAGTTGCTAAGAAAATTGGTTGGCAAACATATTTTTTTGATTCAAAAAATTATTCCAAGTCTTGTTTGGAATTAAATGAATATTTTGCTAGAATTATCTAAAATGACAAAATACTCAGAAAAAGAAATAGAAATATTAAAAGAAGGAGGTAAAAGACTTGCGCATATTTTAGAAGTGCTTGGGAAAAACTGTGTACCAGGTATGGTTGCAAAAGAATTGGATATGCTCGCCGAGAAAATGATTTTAGAAAATGGAGATATTCCAGTTTTTAAAAATTATAAACCTCGCGGAGCAAGTTATCCATTCCCAGCGACACTCTGTGTTTCTATAAATCATGTGGTTGCACATGGGATTCCAAAAGATGAAGTGCTAAAAGAAGGTGATGTGGTTTCACTGGACCTTGGTTTGCGACACAATGGTTTGGTTGTTGATTCGGCTATTTCTGTGATTGTTGGTTCTGATAAAAATTTTTCAGAAGAGAAAAAACTTTTAGAAGCCACCAAAAAATGTTTAGAAGTAGGAATAGCTCAGTGTGTAATTGGAAATAGAGTAAACGACGTTGGCATTGCTATAGAAAAATTTTTGAAAGAATTTAACAAAGAAAACAAGGTCGATTTTTCTGTGGTAGATATTTTATGTGGACACGCTGTTGGAAGAGAAATTCATTCTGAGCCGATCATTCCACATGCTGACTTTGGTCCTGGTGGAGAAAGATTTAAAGAAGGAATGGTGGTTGCTATCGAGCCACATATTTCCATGGGCAATGGACAAATTTCCCTTTCCAAACGCGACGCCTGGGCATATGTTGCAGACGACGGAGCAAAAGCTGCACAATTTGAACATACAATTTTGGTAACAAGTGACAAACCAGTTGTTTTGACAAAAAAGTAAAAAATCTGTATAATATTAGACAATGAAAACACAAAATTGTCCATATACAAAAATTTCAGAGCAAGAAGCTAATGAAAACAGTGTTTACTCTGGTAATTTGGTTTCTGCTAAAACAACAGTAAGCTTAAAAGATTTCTCATTTGTAACTAAAGCTGAAGCTCAAGGTACACGTGTGGTCTCTTTAAACGTACAAAGTTTGTCTGATCAGTTAACAACTCCTTTTTTGTTGTTGGTCGGAAGTTTTTTCTTATTTATTTTTCTTATGTCTTTTGTGTATTTTTACCATTGGAAAAAATTCACAATGAATGACCCCTTTATCCGTGGGTTTGTGCCGATTTATTTTTTTGGTTTAATAATTTTATCAATTCCTTTAATTTATAATTTATTCTTTTAATTTTATGTTTAACGAAGATTTTCAATTACATCAAGACGAGCAGGTAATTATTTATGTCAGAAAACATTGGATTTTCTTATTTTTAGATATTGTAGAAATTTTATTTTATTTTTTGGTTCCAGCAATTTTTGTTTGGTTTATGCAATATGCAAATCTGGTTCTAAGCTTTAATATTTTTGGAATAAGTTTTGATTCTTTGTTAAATATTTTAGTTTATATGTGGGGAATACTTTGCTGGCTTTTGTTCGCAGAAAGGTTCACTGATTTTGCTTTAGATTTTTGGATAGTAACGAATAAAAGAATTGTTGATAGTGAATTAATAAAGCTTTTTCATAGAAGTTTGTCAACTTTGGAGTTAAAAGATATTGAAGATATTTCCATAAAAACAAGTGGATTTTTATCTAGTTATTTTGCTTATGGAGATTTGAAAGTCCAAACAGCTGGTGCGAGAAATGAATTTGATATGTCGAAAATTGCTCATCCGGAAGTTGTACAAAGAACAATTTTTGAGGCCAAGCTTGCTGCTGACAAAGAAGAGAAAGATATTGAAAAAGAAGAAATGGAGCAAATAAGTCAAAGAGTTTTTAATGAAGAACATTTGCAAAAAAGTTTTCACATACCACATGATCAAAAAGTTGAGTCTCACTCTAATTTAAACACAAATAAACCTCAAAATATTTCTGAATCAAATAATTTCGATTGGGCAAAGATTTCTGAAAAACAGGCAAGCGACACAAGGAATGAAACAGAACAAATTGAAAAAATAGAAGAAAAATATAGGGAAGATGTTGATGAAGCCTTGAGAATAGAGTAGTTTTTGTGTAATGTGGAAAACTAGATTTTGTACGTAGAATTATTATATACTTGTTGTGTATGTTAAAAATTAGAAATTTATTATCAGTTTTCTTCTTGGTGCTTTTCTTTCAGTCTGGTGCGCAAGCACAATATGTAAATGTGTGTGCGACAAATGATTACAATTGTGCAAACACAGGTATTAATTATTATGGACAATATCCTTCAAATAATAATTATCCTCAACAACAAAGTCAGTACAAATATCCAGAACTTTGTCCATTATTAACAAGGACTCTTGCTTATGGAGATCAAGGACAAGATATTAGAAGACTTCAAGTTGTATTGGGTCAGGAAGGTTTTGGCTATCTTGGGGCAACTGGTTATTATGGACCAGCAACTAGGAATGTAATAAAAATTTTCCAAAGTAAATATGGTATTAACCAAACTGGTGCGGTTGGACCTATTACTTTGTCTAGAATGAAAAGCCTTTGGTGTGGACGTGGTGGTTATGTTGTAGATAATAGTTCAAATTATAATCAAGGTTATTATAGTAATAATTATTCTAATGGACCTTTAGATGTTACAATTGCACCTATAAATTCTTCTGGTAACAACGTTACTTTGGGTTGGTCTTCTCCAAATGCATACGTGTGTGACATTAATGGAGTAAGTGTTCAACCAAATGGACAACAAATTTTCAATATCACAGCAGAAACAACTTTTACGATAAATTGTTCTGGTAATGGTTCTGGTAGAGCAACAAAGACAATTGTTATAAAACCAAATCAAACAACTTCTAATTTGCCTTATATAAACTTATCTATTAATCCAACTTCTGCACTTGTAAATACTTATGCCACATTGTATTGGACTTCAACAAATACTTCTTCTTGTTCTTTGAACGGTCAGAGTGTTCCTGTTTCTGGGTCACAACAAATTCTGGTTACTAGTAGTCAGGTTGCGTATCAACTTTCTTGTATAAGTTCGACAGGCTTAAGTACTTCGTCAACTGTATATTCTAACCCTGGTTCTGGCACAAGTACAGGAGTTTCTTCTGCAAATATTACAGCTTCTGCAAATAATATAAATTCAGGTGCTGCAGTTACATTAAATTGGACTTCAACAAATACTTCTTCTTGTTCTGTAACAGGTGGTGGGTCAACTTATGCTGGAATTAATGGTTCACAAGTTGTGTATCCAACTACAACTACAACTTATATAATTTCTTGTACTCCAACAGTTTCTGGATCTCAAGTTACAAATCAAGTGGTTGTATATGTAAATGGTTCTACACTGACTAATGTTTCTTTGATCTCTAACTCTAACAGAGTTGTTACTATTCAAACTGGTAATAACATATCTGGTATAGTGTGTGCTCAAGTTATTAACAGTACTATTAATTGGGGGGATGGACAAACACAACAAATTACTGCTTGCCCTGGTAATCAATATTCTCATACTTACTCATCTAACGGTACCTACAACATTACTATCACTGGTAACTCTACAGGACAAACTACTGGTACATTGCAAGTGTTAGTAAATAGCTCTGTATCAAACATAACCTCAACAATTTCTGCTAATCCTACAAGTATTTCCCTTGGACAATCTTCAACTTTAATTTGGTCTTCAACAAATGCTATGCATTGTAGTATAAATGGAGGTTCAACAAATCTTAGTGACCAAGGAACAACAAGGTCATATATTGTTTATCCAACAACAAATACTACATATTCTGTAACTTGTTATAATAGTAGTAATCAAGCAAGTAATACAAGTCAAGTAACTGTTACTGTAAACGGAACTGCGGCGATTACAGCAACAATAACAGCTAATCCAACGAACCCAGCTCAAGGACAATCTACAACTTTGTCTTGGTCTTCAACAAACGCAACATATTGTACAATTACAGCAAATAATAGTTCTATATTTACAAATCAGCCAGCCTCAGGAAGTGTTGTTGTATATCCATCAATTAGTACAAATTATCAATTAAATTGTTACAACAATTCTGGACAAAATGCAGCGTCTTATGTTTATGTAACAACTAGCGGTACGACTACTTCTATACCAACGGCAAATGTTTATGCAAGCACACAAAATACATATCCTGGACAATCTGTGAATTTGAACTGGTATTCTTCGAACACAAATTCTTGTGCTTTATATGGGAATAACAATTTGATCATAGCTAACCAAAATACCTCTGGATCTTACCTTGTAACACCAATTCAAAGTACTAATTATCAAATTACTTGTACAAATACTTCAAATGGACAAAGCGTGAGTAGTTATGTTTATGTTACTGTGAATGGAAGTTCAACAAATACACAAATCAGTCTTATCTCTAAATCAAACGGATATGTTGTGATATCAATACTAAATGCTTGTAGTGTAAATGGAAAAGTAGATTGGGGAGATGGGTATAGTAGTAACTTGTATGCCGGAATTTGTGGTGCGAGTGGAAACTTGGCACACCAATATAACAACTCTTCTTACTACAACAACCAAAGTTATTTAATTAGAGTAATTGATTCAAACAACACTGTATTGAACACTTTATCTACAACAGCTTATTAAATTAAATTGTAAAAATAAAAAATACCAGCAATTTCTGGTATTTTTTATTTTGTAAATGAAAAATTTTCAGATATACTCTAAAGCAATGTTAAATGCTACTGAGTTGAGAAAAGAATTTAAAAGTAAAGACGAAGAAATAGAATATCTTCGGTCTTTGGTTTTAGAAAAAAATTCCGAACAAAAAACTTCAGTTGTACATGATTTATTTGCACGCGAAAAAACAGAAAACAAAGAAAACCAAATAAATGCAATTTTAAAAAAATATAAACAAGAAGATTCTGATAAAATCTTGCACAAAGATTTTTTGATGTCAGAAGAACATGTCACAACAATTGGTGTTGGGCTTTCTCCAGAAGAGCATGACGACAAATTGCAAAAATTAATTGATGTTTTTGTAACTGATGGGATAAAAAATGTTTTTTCTATTTTGGATAAAATGAATGATTCTCATTTAGAAGATGATTTCCACAGATTTTTAGTTCAATATTTATTGAAATCTGATGCAGAACAAAATAAAAAAAAGATGAGCAATTTTCGAGAAACTGCTAAAGCTTTGGACACGTCTTTGTATCAAGTTATTTTGCCGACAGAAAAAGATCAAAATCTAAATTCACAAAATATTTCACAAGATCCGAAAAATGCCATCGCTCTTATGGAAAGATTTTTCGTCGGTATGCTTTCTATTTCCGATCCAATAAAACCAGAAAAGAATAAAAATTATTTTACTATTGAAATAGCCAAACCACAGAATAGTAACCAAATAAAATTTTATGTTTCGGTGCCCAACGACTTTCGTGAACTTTTCCAAAAACAAGTTCTCGCACTTTATCCAGCTGCGAAAATAGAGCTTCAGTCTGACGACTACAATATTTTTGCTCCAGAAGGTTTTTCCGTTGGTGCTTACGCTACTTCTGCCAAAAGCCCAGCCTTGCCAATAAAAATGTATAAAGATTTTTCTGGTGATTCTATTTCTGTTGTTTTGTCAGTATTGTCACAATTAAAAGATGATGAAGAAGGTGCTGCTGTACAAATTGTGATTCGTCCAAGTGGAGAAAAATTCATAAAAGAATATGGGAAAATGTTGGACAAAATCCGTGAAGGAAAATCTTTAAAAAGAGTTTTAGCTGAGCAAACTATCTGGGGGACAGTAAAATACGAATTAAAAGATATTTTGAAAGGTGAAAAAAAAGACGAAAAGAAAATTTCTCACGTGGAAGAAGATGCTACAAAATTAATTGCAGAAAAATTAAATTCTACAATTTTCAATACAAATATTCGTTTGGTTGCATCTTCAAAATCTGTTGTGCGTTCGTCACAAATTTTGCATGAGGTTTCTTCTTCTTTCCGTCAATATACGGAAAGTAAAGGAAACTCAATTGTATTTAAAAACATTAAACCTCGCGCGAGTCATCAATTTTTTAAACATTATTCTTATAGATATTTCGATGAACAAGAAACTTTCCCGTTGAATGCAGCAGAACTTGCTACAATTTATCACTTTCCAAAAGGTGTTTCTGACCGTGATTTTTCTGATCTAAAACAATATGATTCTGCACAGGCTCCAGCTCCAAAAGAACTTATCAAAAAAGGAGTTTATTTGGGTAAAAATGTTTATAGACATCTCGAAACACCTATTTTTTGGGAACCAGAAAGTCGCGTGCGTCATATGTACGTAATAGGGCAAACCGGTACAGGTAAGTCAGTTTTTTTGCAGAATATGATCGTGCAAGATATTAAAAATGGGGAAGGACTTTGTTTTATTGATCCACATGGAAAAGATATTTTGGACATCATGGAAAAAATCCCACCAAACAGAATTGATGATGTTATTTATTTTGATCCAGGCGACCTTGATCGTCCATTTGGTTTGAATATGTTGGAGTATGATGTTGAACATCCAGAGCAAAAAACTTTGGTTATTAACGAGTTGTTTGCAATTTTTAATAAATTGTTTGATATGAAAACTGTTGGTGGTCCGGCTTTTGAACAATATTTCCGTAACTCGGCACTTTTAGTGATGGAAGATCCAGAAAGTGGAAATACTTTGATAGAAATTTCTCGTGTACTTTCTGATTCAGAATTTCGTAGAATGAAATTAGAAAAATGTAAAAATCCATTTGTAAAACAATTTTTCACCAACGCCGAAGCCACAAGTGGTGACCAAGGTTTTGAAAACTATGTTCCATATGTAACTAACAAATTCGACAACTTTTTGAGTAACGAGTTTATGCGTCCAATAATTGCGCAAGAAAAGTCTACTCTTGATTTTAAAGACATAATGGCTAATAAAAAAATTCTTCTTGTGAATTTATCAAAAGGGAAGTTGGGTGAATTGGGATCATATTTGCTTGGGCTTATTATTGTAGGAAAAATTTTGATCAATGCTTTTTCACGTGATCCTAAAGACAACATTCCACCATTTTATTTATATTTGGACGAGTTCCAAAATGTTGCAACAGACTCGATAAAAAGTATTTTGTCAGAGGCTCGTAAATATAAATTAGGTTTGATTTTAGCTCACCAATATATTGAGCAGATTCCAAAAGATATTAAAGATGCAATTTTTGGTAACGTTGGTTCCAAGGCAATTTTCAGAATTAATCCAGAAGATGCCAAATTCTGTGAAAACTTTTTGTCGCCAACTTTTTCTTCAAAAGATATTACCGGGCTTTCGGTGGGTAATTGTTATTTGCAAATTCTTTCCGGAAATACCCCACAAAAACCGTTCAACTTGCAAGTTCCGTTTGAGCCAGGAGGAAATGCTGAAATAAAAGAAGTTGTTAGAGAATTATCGGCATTAAAATATGGAACAGTTCGTGCTGAAGTGGAGGAGATGATACTCAAAAAGTTTGACCTATAGTTTTTCTACTTGCGGGAAATTTTAAGATAAGTATACTAAAAGCATATGAATCAAGAATTATCATTATTACAAAAAGCTGGGGTTTTTGCTCTTGTGTGTGCAGGATTATTAGCACTTTCTGGTGTTTGGTATTTATATAAAAGTTTTTCTCATCAGGATGTAAAAACTTTTGCTGTACAAGGAAAAGGTGAAGTAAATGTCCAACCAACCAAAGCAACTATAAATGCAGATTTTATTGGTGAAGGTGCAACACCAGATGAAGCAACTAAAAAGTTAACAGAACAAACAGCAAAAGCTTTCACAGAATTAGAAAAAGCTGGAGTACAAAAAGAAAATATTAAAACTCAAAACGTTTCTTCAAATCCGAAGTACGAATATTGTTACAACTATGGAGGAAATTTACCAGCTTGGTGTAAAAATAATCCTAGTCAAAATAGAGTTGTTGGTTACGAAGCTACTCAGAACTTTGAAGTTAAAATTTCTGATAATAAAGATTTGGTAGAAAAAGTTCTCGGACTTTTCCCGACGCTTGGAGCTAGAAATATGAATGGTCCAAATTGGGAAGTTGATAACAAAGTTGCAACTCAACAAGCTCGTGAGCTTGCAGTAAAAGAGGCACGTGAAAAAGCAGAAGGTATAGCAAAAAGTCTTGGTATGACTTTAGGTGATGTACAATATTATTTTGAAGATCAAGGAGGACAACCTTATCCTATGATGTATGCCAAAGGAATGGGAATGTCTGCAAGAACGGAAATAGCTCCAGCTATGGATTCTTCTGTGCCAGTTTCTGCTGGAACGGACAAAGTAGTGGTAAATGTAAATATAACTTACGAGTTGAAATAAGCCATTTAGTGTGTTATAATTGTCCATGTAAGCCAAAGACTGGGTGCTGTTCTTAAAAAGAACTTAATTTGCTCCAGAAGGTATCTAAATAAAATTAAATACTTACTTTGAGCTTTTGCAAATTAACAAAAAATTATGCCAATTACAAAAGCAAAAAAAGGCGACATCTTAAAAGATTTAGGAGCTATTGCGGACAAAGCGAAGTCAATAGTTTTTGTTTCTTTCAAGGGAATCACAGCCAATGATACTGTTGTAATGCGCAAAAAGTTGACGTCAGAAAAAGTAGGACTCAAGGTTGCTAAAAAAACTTTGATTAAAAAAGCTTTCGCGGACAAGAATTTTTCTGGTGATATGCCAGAGCTTGGACAAGAAACAGCTTTTGCCTACGGGGAAGATTTGTTAGCTCCAGCTCGTGAGATTTTCAATTTCACAAAAGAACACAAAGGCTTGCTAAATATAGTAGGTGGTGTGTTTGATGGAGTTTACAAAACAAAAGAAGAAATGATGAGTATTGCAACTATTCCTTCTCGTGAAGTATTGTTGTCACAAATCGCTTACCTTCTTAAATCTCCAATGCAACGTTTAGCTATTGCGGTTAACGAAGTGTCAAAAATAAAATAGTCTAAAAAATTATTTGAACATTAAAAACAAAATATTGAGTATCACATTTTATAAATAATTTTGAAAAGTTTGTTTGTAAGTAGTTTGGTGCGGAGGAGGTACTTGAGCGACCTGGTTTGAATCCAAGGACTCGGCTTAAATGTTGACCAGGGCTCGCGACCTGGAAGGCATAGCTTAGGATTAGGGATTAGCTTACACCGGTTTGCGTCCCCCTAGGTAACCTCCTCCCCACCATCATCTGTTTACAAGCAGATAAAACCAGATGAGTAACATCTATTCTGGATTTCCAAAGTTATTTATAAAATGTGGTGCTTGATATTTGAAAAATTAAAATTAATAAATTAATATATGAAATTTGAACAATTTTTAAATGATTTAGAAGGAGCATCAGTTCTAGAATTGAATGACCTTGTAAAAGCTATTGAAGAAAAATTTGGTGTATCTGCAGCAGCTGTTGCAGCAGCTCCAGTAGCAGGTGCAGGAGCAGGTGAAGCAGAAGCAAAATCTTCTTACAACGTTGTGCTTGCAGATGCAGGTGCACAAAAAATTGCTGTTATGAAGGTGGTTAAAGAAGCTCTAGGACTTGGTCTTAAAGAGGCTAAAGATCTAGTTGACGCAGCTCCAAAAGAGTTGAAAGCTAATGTTCCAAAAGAAGAAGCTGAAAAGTTGAAAAAAGAACTTGAAGCTGCAGGAGCAAAAGTTGAATTGAAATAATTTTTTCAAATAAAATTTTCCCAGAGATGGGAATTTTTTATTTTATATAATTTATGTTAATATACTCGCGCTGGCTATGGTAGCTCATATAAGACCTTAGTGGCATTGAGTGATGAAGGACGTTGCTATAGACACAATAGGCTAACCATGCCTCGCGGGTTTGAAGACCCAGGCTTGTGTGGTGCAATGCCATACGACAAAAGCCTGCTGTAGCCAGCACTACAGTTTTATTTAACAAATAAAACAAAAACGATTCGCAGAGATGCGAGTTTTTGTTTTTGTATGCTAAAATATTCTGGATGGAAAGTTTAGAAATATTTTTAAAAATAATTTTAATTTTAGGAACTGGAATAATCTGGATTTCTTTTTTTAAAAATCTTTGGCAGGGAAAATTTGGAATAGACATAATAGCCGGAGTTGCTCTAATCTCAACTTTTTTTGCGGGGCAATATTTAGCTGGTGTCGTTGTTTTGATTATGTACGCCGGTGGACAATTTTTAGAAGAATACGCAATGGGTCGAGCTAAAAGAGAGTTGTCTTTACTAATTTCTCAAAACCCAACTCGAGCGCATTTGAAAATTGGAGAAAATTTTATTGATACAGATTTAAAAAAAATTAAACCAAATGATTTGGTTTTGATAAAACCTAAAGAAATAATTTCTGTGGATGGAATTGTTGTTGAAGGAAATTCTTTTGTAAGTGAATCGGTGCTTACTGGTGAAAGTGAACCGAATAAAAAAGAGAAAAATAGCTTGGTTTTTGCTGGTACAGGAAATATTTCCAACCCGATTTTAGTAAAAGTTTTAAAATATGCAAATGAAACTAAATACAATGAAATTGTAGAACTTGTAAAAAATAATGAAAACCACAAAGCAAAAATTGTCAGATTGGCGGACAAATACAGTGTTCATTTTACAATTCTTACTTTTTTAGTTGCAGGTTTGACTTGGTTTTTCACAGAAGATTTTATAAGAGTAATTTCTGTTTTGGTGGTCGCAACACCTTGTCCACTTTTGATTGCGACTCCCGTTGCCATTATGTCCGGCATGAGCAATTCTTATAAAAAAGGTGTGATTATAAAAACTGGGGAAGCTTTGGAAACTTTAGCAAAGGTTAAAAATTTTGTTTTTGATAAAACAGGAACAATAACACTTGGTTCGCCAGCTTTAGAAAAAATAATTTCTTTTTCAGATTTAAATGAAAATAAGATTCTTTCATTATCAATTTCTTTAGATCAATTTTCTACGCATATTTACGCAAAAGCTTTGTTGGAATACGTTTCAAAAAATAAAATTCAAATTGAAAACTATAAACCAGAAAATTTCCATGAAGATTTTGGTTTTGGCGTGAGTGGTGAAATTGATAAAAAAAAATATTTTTTTGGGCAAAAATATTTTTTGGAAAGTCGTGGCTTAAAATTTACGGAAAACATCTTAAAGGAAATTCAAAAAGCTCAGGAAAACGGGCAAAGTATGGCTTTTCTTGGTGATGAGAAAAATATTTTAGGTGCAGTTTTATTTGAAGACGAAATACGAAGTGAGTCTAAAAATATTTTTGAAAAGTTTGAAACAGACAAAAGCTTAAATATTTCTATTTTAACTGGCGACAATGAGTTGAAAGCTAAAAAAATTGGTGAATTACTTTCTATAAAAAATATTGTTGCAAGTGCGGATCCGAAAGAAAAATTGGATTATGTAAGAAAAATGCAAAAGGAAGATTTTGTAGCTATGGTTGGTGACGGTGTAAATGATGCCCCTGCTTTGACTCAGGCGGACGTTGGTATTGCGATTGCCACGCATGGGAAAACTAGTGCGTCAGAAGTTGCGGACGTGGTTGTTTTGAATAATGGTTTGAACGCTGTTTACGATGTGTACTCGATTTCAAAAAAAACTGTTTATTTAGCAACACAGGGAATTTTCTTTGGGATTGGTGCGAGCTTGCTTGCTATGGTTTTTTCTGGTCTTGGGTTTATTAAACCTTTGAATGGAGCGATCTTACAAGAAGCCATTGATGTTGTTGTGATTTTAAATGCGTTACGATTGGGAAAAATGATTGGAAAATAAAAATAAACTATATTTAAAGTAATTTTGTCAAAATTGCGTTTCATTATTTTTCTGCTAGACTCAATTATGTTAACAGAGTAAATTACAAAATTAAAAGTAAAACCGAAACGAATAAAAGAAGAGTATGCTAAAAGAATTAGGAAAAATTTTTGGTAGTGAAAACAGAGTAAAAGTTTTAAGATATTTTCTAGCCCATCCTGATGAGCAGGTTGAAGTTGAAGAATTATCAAAAAAAATAAAAGTTAAAAGTCTTGAACTAAAAAAAGAAATTAGAAACTTGATAGCAATTGATTTTTTAAATGAACTTACCTTGATTGAAGATGTGGAAATAAGAGTTGGCAAAAAGTTTAAAACTAAACAAAAGAAAACCGATGGTTTAGAGTTGAATAAAAATTATGTTTTCGCAGACTCTTTGGCAGCTTTGCTTTTAGATTTTCGTTTTATTGATAGAAAAGCTTTGTTGGAAGATTTTAAAAAATTTGGGAAAATAAAATTGCTTTGTTTGGGGGGAGTTTTTATGCAAGATGAAGAAAATAAGCTGGATTTACTTTTGGCTGGAGATGCGTTAGACAAAGATAAAATTGATGATTACATAAAAAAACTTGAGGCAGACTTTGGTACAGAATTAAAGTATGCAGTTTTTGAATCAGAAGAATTTAGATATAGAATAAATATGTTTGATAGATTGATAAAAGATTTTTGGAAAAGACCACATGAAAAGATACTTGAAAGAATCGAGACAAGACCATAGTTACTCTATTTTGTCAGAGTTATCCACAAAAAAAGTTTTATATTTAAAAAAATATGTATAAACTCAGGTTTATGTATAAAAAGATTAGTTTGATTAGCATAGTTGTTTTGTTTTCATGTGTGTCGATACAAGCACAGTCTGCAAGCTCTGCTCTCAATTACTGTCCAAACCTAAAATACTTTCAACAAGTTGGTTCTAAAGATAAAACAAATAGTGGGGAAACTACTAAATTGCAAAAATTTTTGAAACAAAACTTACAATTAACTGATAGTCAGTTCATTGTGACTGGCTTTTTTGGTTTAATCACACGTGAATTTGTTAAACAATTTCAAGAGAATAATGGTTTAATAGTCACAGGAATTGTTGGGTCTCCAACTCGTTCTAAAATAATCGCAACTTGTTCAACTCAGACAACCCCGTTAGAGTCTACTTGTAATTCTTATTGTCCAACACCTTCTACTGGCTGTTATTATCAGAATCCACCTATAAATTCTTGTGGTTGTGGCACCTTGATTTGCCAATCATCTGTATCAACTTCTACAGCTACCACAACAAGTGTAAGTCTATATAATTTCACAGCCACACCAACCACAGGTACTTATCCACTTTTGGTAAGATTTTCAGCTTCTGCAGTTGGATCAGAAACTTTTTCTGTAGATTTTGGTGATGGACAAAGCTCATCTCTTCAAAATAACTGTTTTTTCGGAACTAGTTGTGGATTATCTACAGTTGAGCATACATATGCGAACCCAGGAATTTACACGGCTATTTTGATGAAAAAATATACTTGTCCAAATATCCCGAATACAAGTTGTATTGCACTTGCATCCTTTGAAGTAGCAAGGAAAACAATAACAGTATCTGGACAGGTAATTAAAAATCCTGGTAATAACTCTTGTCAGTTTAATGGGCAAACTGTATCCTCTGGTCAATCTGTAACAGCTTACCAAGCACCATTCAATACAAATAGTATAGGTATTCCAAAAGAATGTTCTCAAGAAGTGAGAACATGTACCAACGGTAGTCTTTCTGGAACTTACACATTATCAGCTTGTGACTACTCTATTTATGTTTGCGCTCAGCCACCGATGCCTACTTGTCCAGTCGGTCTATCTTGTGTTCAAGTCATGCCACAGCTCAAAACCTATACCTCATACGCAGAGATGACTCGAGATCGCGCACAATTCATGTACGTTGGCGGATGCCTTGATACGACTCCCACACCAATCCTATCCTGCTCCTTCAACGGACAAACTGTATCCTCTGGTCAATCTGTGACGGCTTACCAGACTTCAACTGTTTCCTACGGATCGCAATGTGTGAGTGAACAGAGAAGTTGTAGTAGTGGAACATTGAGTGGTAGTTATACTAACGCAAGGTGTAGTGTTGGGCAGGCTAGTAGTTGTACACTAAATGGTCAAATTATTGCACATAATTCAGGTATTACAACTTATCAATCTGCTACAGTTCCATATGGCTCTACCTGTCAATCTCAAATTCGTACATGCACAAATGGGACACTATCAGGATCATTTACAAATACTTCTTGTTCTGTTACAGGTGCACAATCTTGTTCTGCTGGTGGAGTAACAATTGGTAATCTACTATCTCGTTCATTTTACCTTGCTCCGACTGTTCCATATGGCTCTACCTGTCAATCAGAAAATCGAACTTGTACCAACGGTAATCTTTCTGGAAGTTACACAAATGCAACTTGTTCAGTCTCTGCAGCTTTATCCTGCTCATTTAATGGGCAAACAGTTGCTCATGGGTCTTCTGTAACGGCTTATAATATTAGTTCTGTTACCTCTCCAGATACTTGTCTGTCGCACCAAGAAACCAGAACTTGTAGTAATGGAACTTTAAGTGGAAGTTATACAAGTGCAAATTGTAGTGTCACATATCCAGTGAGTCCATCGCAATCTGTTATCGTAAATTTAAATAATGTCTATTCTCCTGAGTTGGTAAAGGTGAATGGACAACTTAAAATGTATTTTGGTGGATGGAAAGACTCTGGGCAAATTAATGATAATATTTATGTGGCAGATTGTTTAGATGATGGAAACACTTGTACAAATGTTAGAAGTGTGATTAACCCCTTAACTTACAATTTGGTCCACGTAAATGATCCCTCCATTGTCTTGGTTCCAGCCAGTGGGAACACCCCCGCCTATTATATTATGTATATGACAGTTCTTAAAACAGGAGGATATAATAATATAAGTGATACAAACATTTCTTATTCAACCTCATGGGCAAATGATGGAATAAATTGGAGTGCTCCTACTTTGTTGCTAAATGGATTTTGGTTACCAAGTGCTGTTAGAAAACCAGATGGAAATATTGAACTCTTTGCCTATGGACTACCAGGTACGAATAACCCATTTCTCACAAAGTATTCTATGGGTCTAAGTGGTATTTCACCACAGTCTATTGGGCAAGTGGCGATTTTGAACATAGCAACTCAACAACCTGGAGCCGAAGCAAATGCGTATGTTACATACAATCAGTCATTGGGTTTTTATCAGATACTTGGTGAAAGTATGCCTACAAATGGCAAATCAGAAATAGATTATCTCACCAGTAATGATGGACTTTCTTGGGGGATACAAAAAACTGGAATCGTAAAACCAGAAACAGGGCAATACAGAGTCGGAACACCCGCACCACTTCCTGACAATTTATTCAAAGTGTTTTTTGGTTCCACAGAAAGAGCAGACTCATTGTATTTGAAGATTAGAAATCAAATTTGGTCTAAATAAAAGATAACTTATCCACAAAAAAAGTTTCCTATTAAAAAAAAACCGATATACTATATCTCGTATTAGTTAAATAATAACAGTAAAAATATGAATAACATCACAAATATTATTGGGCAGGCACTTATTGATTCTTTTGATATGATTTTCAGAGACGTTCTAATTTTCATACCAAAACTTTTATTGGCCTTTGTATTTTTTGCAGTTTTGGTTTGGGTTGCAAAAATTGTTTCAAAATTAATAGGGGACTTATTTAGGCTTATTAAGATTGATTCTATTTTTGCAAGAATTGGAATTACGCAAGCTTTGCACGATGTTGGCTTTAGGATTTCTATTGCTTACGGTTTGCAAATTTTTGTAAAATGGGTTTTGATTTTACTTGCTCTTTTGTCAGCAATGAGTATTCTTGGTTTGAATGAAGTTTCAGCTTTCCTTGAATTTGGTCTTTTCCAAATTTTACCAAATATAATTATTCTTAGTTTGATGCTTTTCTTTACTGTTGTTGTTGCAAATAAGGCAAAAGATTTGGCAGCTCATTCTTCTTATGTTGCAAATCATCATTCTCCTTTTCTTGCAAATTTGATCTGGTTCTTGGTAATTCTTTTTGGAACAATTGCAACTCTACAACAACTTGATATTTTGAGATTTATAACAGATGCAGTTTCTGGACTTATTCAAGCTCTTGGTCTTGGTGTAGCTCTTGCTCTTGGGCTTGCTTTTGGATTAGGTTGTAAAGAAGAAGCTAGATGTATAGTTCGTTCTTGGATGGGTAAAGATTGTTATGATCTAGATTGTGGATGCAATACTTTTGGTTGCGCAAATTGTTCAGGTCTTGAAGATGTGCATAATCATGATTGTGATTGTGACGAATGTACTGTTAAATAATTTTTAGAAAATAAATAGTCTAAAATAACGCAAAAACCCCATAGAAATGGAAGAGATAGTCTCCATTCTGTGGGGATTTTTGCTTAGTAAAATAAAAAGTAGATATTTGCTTGACTTATATATCAAACTCGATTATAATTGCCACTATCGTTTTTCTAACTTAAATCTTTAAGTTTTAAATAACTTAAGTGTTTTTTAGAAGGACGTTGAAATTTGACAATTAAATTCCATCCGCACCAGAAATTCTGATGCAAATGTTTAGTCAAGAAATTGATGAAAATATTACAGAATTTGTTGGGTTGCGAAAAAGTCAACGCAGAGCGAGGTGGAGTCAAAAAACGGGAGGAAGAAAACTTCTCGTGTTAAAAATATTTTAGGTAAATATTTTTAACGAAGCTTATTTGATGTCGGCAGCGGTGTCGACCTCTCAAAAAGTAAAATACTTAAATCAATAAAATGAAATAAGTAAGGACAAATAAATATATAAATTTTTAATTTATGAAATTAGTTTGTAAAAATTAATTGGGGTGAATTAAAAAGAAATATAGCTTTACACTTCCTGATAGGAGTGTTAAGGGTATATGGTGGATGCCTTGGTTCTGTATGGCGATGAAGGACGTAGTAAGGGAACGATACGTCTCGGGGAGCCCCCTAACGGCTTCGATCCGGGAATTTCCGAATGAGGAAACTCTCACTGGGTTACTCCAGTGAACCACAGCGTAAGCGTGGAGCAGACCGCGGGAAGTGAAACCTCTCAGTACCGCGAGGAAAAGAAAATAAAAATTATTGTCAAAATAGCGGCGAGCGAAATGACAGAAGCCCAAACCATTTGTAGCAATACAAACGGGGTTGTAGGTTGAAAGCGTAGATTTCTAGATGAGTCAAAAATTTAATTATTAGTTGAAAGAGCTGGAAAGCTCTGCCAAAGAAGGTGATAGCCCTGTAATCGAAAATAATTAAACTCATTTGCTTTTATACCTGAGTAATTCGAGACATCAAGAGCTCGGGTGAATCTGCCGGAACTAACCGGCAAGGCTAAATACATACAGAGACCGATAGTGAACTAGTACCGTGAGGGAAAGGTGAAAAGAACCCTGGAAAGGGAGTGAAATAGAACTGAAACCATATATTTACAAAGAGTCACGACAGGTGCAAACCTGTGTGGCGTGCCTATTGAAGAATGAGCCAACGAGTTTTATTAAACGGCACGACTAAGTATCTAAAGATATGGAGTCAAAGGGAAACCGAGTGTTAATAGCGCGAATAAGTCGTTTAATAAAGACCCGAAGCATTGTGAGCTTACCATGAGCAGGCTGAAGTTTACCGAAAGGTAGATGGAGGGCCGAACCCGTAGATCGTTCAACTTCTTGGGATGACTTGTGGTAAGGAGTGAAAAGCTAACCGAACAATGCAATAGCTGGTTCTCTCCGAAATAGTTTTAGGACTAGCGTCGTGTGTTTCTTTACGGGGTAAAGCACTGGAAGGTTTCTACTTGCAGCAATGCGGAGACACCTATCAAACTCTGAATACGTAAAGCCAAACGCGGCAGTAAGACCGTGGGAGCGAAGTTCCACAGGTCAAAAGGGAAACAGCCCAGATCGTAATTTAAGGCCCCTAAATATATACTAAGTACAAGCGAGGATGTAGGAATCCATAGACAATGAGGATGTTGGCTTAGAAGCAGCCATCATTTAAAGAAAGCGTAACAGCTCACCCATCGAGGGTTCCTGCGCCACAGATAATCGGGGTTTAAGTATATTGCCGAAGATACGGGATTGTGAGTTCTATTGAAGGAAGGAGGTGATAAAATTGTTTGAGTTTCATATATTTGGATTGAGTACTCCTGTGTCGTTGGCCATCGCCATCGCCATCGCAGTTCTCGTCCCAGTTCTCAGACGGCTTTAGCCTTCACCTGGCCGAGCGGAAATCTGTAAGGAAATCTGCTCGGACCTTCAATTGAACTCACAATCGGTAGGAGAGTGTTCACAACTGCGCTGAAGTTAAAGGGGTGACCCATAATGAAGTGTTGTGAAGTAAGAATGTTGGCACAAGTAACCGCAAGACAGGTGAGAGCCCTGTCCGCCGAAAGAACAAGGTTTCCTCTGCTATGATGATCATCGGAGGGTAAGTCGGATCTAAGGGAATGGCTATGCGCCGGACCCGATGTAAAGTAGGTTAATATTCCTACACTTGTTTGTAGAATGATGGAATGACGAAGTTTTATACTATGTGCGTATTATCGAATTTACGTTCTTGGTTCGATTGGGGGATCTAGGCAAATCCGGATTCTTACTTTAATGTAACACGAAAGTTCAGAGAAAATGTTAGTAGCAATACTAGTAAATACATAAGAACAAGCTTCCAAGAAAAATTTCTAAGTTTATCTACAAATAAACCGTACCGCAAACCGACACAGGTGTTCACGTCGAAGAGACGAAGGCGAACGAGTGATTGCTCCTTAAGGAACTCGGCAAAAAAGTATCCGTAACTTCGGGATAAGGATTGCCTCATATTAATTTATGAGGCCGCAGAGAATTTTTCCCTGCCAACTGTTTACCAAAAACACAGCTCCGTGCGAAATCGTAAGATGATGTATACGGGGTGACGCCTGACCAATGCCAGAAGGTCAAATATTGGTGGTAGCAATGCTGTCTGATATAAGCCCTGGTGAATGTCGGCCGTAACTATAACGGTCCTAAGGTCTTGCTAATAAATTTTATTTGTTAGCAAGATGACTGGGACGGTTATAGAAAGAGATTCAACAAAATAAATAGAATCTAATGGAAACAAGTTAATATAAATAAATTCAAAACACATTCAGCTACTTTTTATTATAGAAATGTAATAATTGTCAAAATCTTACTAACTAGAGACCAGCGTAAGACATCTGAACTTTTGTAAAAAAAAGAAGATGAAGATAGAGTCCGTATGAGAGGAATATATGAGCGAAATTCCTTGTCTGGTAAATTCAGACGCGCACGAATGGCGTAATGAGTGGGGAACTGTCTCGAGGAGCAGCTCGGTGAAAATACAATACCGGTGAAGATGCCGGTTACCTGCAGGTAGACGAAAAG
>WBZS01000705.1_pt1 | contig 35776 bp, 33 predicted proteins | sample 5204201 | NCBI WGS metagenome assembly WBZS01 (sample SAMN12344357, study PRJNA552823) | activated sludge metagenome | biome: Activated sludge suspended growth; feature: Nitrification reactor; material: Wastewater; isolation source: activated sludge from nitrification reactor of wastewater...
CCCCCGCCCAAGCCCCGTTCGCTGGCCCACCGCCGCAGCACGCCGCTGTGGTTTCTGGCGCCGGCGGTGCTGGCGCTGTTGGCGGTGGGCATTTACCCGACGCTGTTTGCGCTGGTCACCTCGCTGCGCCAATACCGGCTGACGCGGCCGCGCGACGGCTTTCCATTTGTCGGCTTTGACAACTACGCGGCGGTGCTGGGAGACGCCACGTTCTGGGAGTCACTCGGCCGCACCGCGACGTTTTACCTGACGGTGATGCCGGCCGAGCTGGCGCTGGGCGCCTTCATTGCCGTGCTGCTGCACAAGCCGGGCTGGGGTGCGCTGCGCACGCTGCTGCGGGTGTCGCTGGTGGTGCCGTTGGCCACCACCTACGCGGTGGTCGGCCTGGTCGGCCGGCTGATCTTCAACCGCGACTTTGGCGTGGCCAACCAGTTTGCCGCCTGGCTGGGCCTGCCGCCGCCCGACTGGCTGGGCACCCAGGGCGGCGCGTTCGCCGCGATCGCGATGATGGACATCTGGCAATGGACGCCGTTTTGCGCGCTGGTCTTTCTGGCCGGGCTGTCGATGGTGCCCAATGAAATCGAAGAGGCCGCGCGGCTGGAGACCAAGTCGCAGTGGGCCATTCTGCGCCATGTGCAACTGCCCTACATGCTGCCCGGGCTGACCGCGGTGCTGATCCTGCGCTCGGCCGACATCCTCAAGCTGTTCGACATGGTGTTCACGATGACCCGCGGCGGCCCCGGCGCGGCCACCGACCTGGTGTCGATCTACATCCAGCGGGTGGGCTTTCGCATCTTCGACATGGGCATGGCCTCGGCGCAGGCGATTCTGTTGCTGGCGTTGACGATCGCCATCAGCCGGCTGTTCATCCGCATCTTCTACCGCGAGATCGAGGCATGAAGCCGCGCGTGCTGGCCCGTCACCTGCTCGGCCGCGGCGGCCACCTGCTGGCACTGCTGGCGCTGCTGGCCTTCACGCTGTTTCCGTTTCTGTGGATGATTGCCAGCAGCCTGAAGAACCAGACTGACTTGCTGGCGTCGCCGCCGATGTGGTGGTTTACGCCGACGCTGGAGCACTACCGCGCGATTGCCGACGACCCGGCGGTGCTGGAGGCGATCGTCAACTCGCTGTGGGTGGCCGGCGGCACCACGCTGCTGGCGGTGGCGCTGGGCACGCCGGCGGCGTATGCGCTGGCGCGTTTCCAGTTCCGCGGCAAGAAGGACTTGTGGTTCTGGTTCATCAGCAACCGCATGGTCAGCCCGATCGTGCTGGCGCTGCCGGTGTACATCATGGCCCAGCAGGCCGGGCTGCTTGACACGCGCATCGTGCTGGTCCTGGTCTACCTGTCGTTCAGCCTGCCGGTGGTGATCTGGCTGTGTACCGACCAGTTCAGCGCCATCCCGCCCGAGCTGGAACAGGCGGCGCGGCTGGACCACGCCAACCAGTGGCAAATCTTCTGGCGCATCTACCTGCCGCTGGGTTTGCCGGGCATTGCGGTGTCGGCGATCTTCAGCTTCATCTTCTCGTGGAACGAGTTGCTGTTCGCGCTGGTGCTCACGCGCAGCCAGGCGCGCACCGCGCCGGTGATCGCCACCAGCTTCATGTCGGGCTATGAACTGCCGTGGGGCAAGATCATGGCCACCGGCACGCTGATCGTGCTGCCGGTGACGGTGTTCGCACTGCTGGTCTCGCGCCACATGGTGCGCGGGCTGACGATGGGCGCCACCAAGTGAACGCGATAACTGCAAATGTGCTGACTGCCACCCGACTCGAGACCGCATGAGCTTTTTGACCCTTCAAGGCGTGACCAAGCAGTACGGCGACACGCCGGTCATCCGCGGCATCAGCCTGGTCGCCAGCCAGGGCGAGTTTGTCGTCTTTGTCGGCCCGTCGGGCTGCGGCAAGTCGACGCTGTTGCGGCTGGTGGCGGGCCTGGACGAGGTCAGCGGCGGCACGATTGCCATCGACGGCGCCGACGTCACCGGCGTGCCGCCGGCCGACCGCGGCGTGGCCATGGTGTTTCAGTCGTATGCGCTGTACCCGCACATGGTGGTGCGCGAGAACATGGCCTTCGGGCTGAAGATGGTCAAGACACCGGCCGCCGAGATCGAGCGCCGTGTCGCCGAGGCCGCCGCCATCCTGCGCATCGAAAACCTGCTTGACCGCAAGCCGCGGCAGTTGTCGGGCGGCCAGCGCCAGCGCGTGGCGATCGGGCGCGCCATCGTGCGCAAGCCCAAGCTGTTTTTGTTCGACGAGCCGCTGTCCAACCTGGACGCCGAACTGCGCAGCGAGATGCGCTTCGAGATCGCCAAGCTGCACCGCGAACTCGGCGTGACCATGGTCTACGTCACCCACGACCAGGTCGAGGCGATGACGCTGGCCGACAAGATCGTCGTGCTGCGCGCCGGCACCATCGAGCAGGTGGGCTCGCCGGCGCAGGTCTACGAGCAGCCGGCCAACACCTTTGTCGGCGGCTTCATCGGCGCGCCGAAGATGAACTTCCTGACCACCCAGGTGCAGGCGGTGGCCGACGACCATCTGCGCCTGGCCCACCCCGGCTTTGAAGGCGGCGTGGCGACGCTGCCGCTGGCCGGCCGGCGCCGCCCGCGGCCGGGCGACGAGGTCATCGTTGGCCTGCGGCCCGAGCACATCAGCGTCGGCGATGGCGCGCCCGGCGTGGCCTTGCAGGTGCGCGTGGGCTATGTCGAGAACCTGGGCGGCGCCTCGCTGCTGCACGGCGTGGCCGGCGCCGACACCGCGGTCATCGCCCAGGCCCAGGGCCGCTACGCGGCGCGCGACGGCGAGCTGGCGCGGCTGGTAGCACCCGCCGAGCGCGCCTATCTGTTCCACCGCGACGGCACGGCGCTGTGACGCCGCGCTGATCAGCCACCAAGTAACCACCGAATACCACCAAGGGGCAGGGCATGGACAGCGCTGAACCCGGCTGCGTGCTGGTCACCGGGGCCGGCAAAGGCATAGGCCGCGAAACCGCGCTGCACCTGGCGCGCGGCGGCTGGCGCGTGATTGCGCTGTCGCGCAGCGCGGCCGACCTGGCCACGCTGCACGACGAGTGTGGCTGCACGGTACGGGCGGTCGACCTGGCCGACGCCGTGGCCATCCGCGCCGCGGTGCGCCAAGTGGTGGCCGACAGCGCGCTGCCGGTGACCGGGCTGGTCAACTGCGCCGGCGTGGTCCACCTGGCGGCGTTTGTCGACGTCGCGGTGGAAGACTTCGATACCACGCTGGCGGTCAACACGCGCGCGCCGCTGGTGGTGGCGCAAGAGGTGGTGCGCGCGCTGCTGGCGCGCCGGTTGCCGGGCGCCATCGTCAATGTGTCAAGCATTGCGGCGCAGGTCGGCACGCCGCTGCACACCGCCTACTGCGCGTCCAAGGCGGCGCTGGACGCGATGACCCGGGTGATGGCGCGCGAGCTGGGGCCGCACGGCATACGCACCAACAGCGTCAACCCGGTGGTCACGCTGACGCCTATGGGGCAAAAGGCCTGGTCCGACCCGGTGCGCGCGCAACCGATGCTGGCGCGCATTCCGCTCGGCCGCTTTGCGCACAGCGCCGACGTGGCCTCGGTGATCGCCTTTTTGCTCGGCGACGGCGCGGCCATGGTCAACGGCTGCTGCATCGACGTCGACGGCGGTTTTCGCGCCGGGTGAGGGCACGCTGCGTCCACGCAGAGGCCCGCCGACGTTCAACAGCAACCCGCGGGGTGACACGCATGACCGACTTAGCCCTTGACCTGGCCGCCGCCGCGCGCCGCGCCAGCGACGAAATCGCCGCCGCGGTCAGCGGCGTGTCGGTCGCGCAACTGGACGCGGCCGTCGAGGCCATGGCGCAGGCGCGCCGCATCGCGCTCTACGGCGTTGGCCGCGAAGGCCTGCAAATCAAGGGCTTGGCGATGCGGCTGTACCACCTGGGCCTGCAGGCCAGCGTGGTCGGCGACATGAACTGCCCGCCGCTGGGCGAGGGCGATTGGCTGGTAGTCTCGGCCGGCCCGGGCGAGTTCTCGACCGTCGCCGCGCTGATGCGGGTGGCGCAACACAGCGGCGCGCGCGTGCTGGTGGTCACCGCCCAGCCCGGCGGCGCCTGCGCGGCGGCGGCCGACCTGCTGCTGACCGTGCCCGCGCAAACCATGGCCGACGACCGCACCGCGCCGACCTCCATCCTGCCGATGGGCTCGCTCTACGAAGGCGCGCTGTACCTGTTGTTCGAACTGCTGGTGCTGCAACTGCGCCAGCGCCAGCGCGTCGACGCGGCGGCGATGCGCGGGCGGCATACCAATCTGGAGTGATGCGCCGGGGCACCGGGGAATCGCGCACGCTCGGGTACTTCTCGTCGTCGCCCCCAATGGTGACCAGGACCACCGACCCGCCGCAACGCATGCACCGAGGCGCAACCCACAGACGATGATGACGTTGACCGAGTTTCTGGACTGGGAAGCTCGCCAAAGTGGCCGCCACGAGTTCTACCGCGGTGAAACCTTCGCGATGGCCAGTGGCTCGGCGCGGCACAACCGGGTGATCCTGAACCTGGCCAGTCGAATAGCCGACCACCTGGACGGTACACGCTGCCAGGTGTTCGCCGAAAACATGAAGACCCTGGTCGCCGACGGCGTGCTGTATCCCGACGTGGTGGTCACCTGCGGCAAAGCCGAAGCCGGCGACGAACAAACCATCACCGACCCGTTGCTGATCATCGAGGTGTTGTCGCCGAGCACGAAGGGCTACGACCGGCGCGACAAATTCATTCTTTACCGCACGCTGGCGTCGCTGCGCGAGTACGCGGTGATTGACCCTGCGAAACGCGAAGTCGAGGTCTTCACGCGGACCGATTCGGGTGCCTGGCTGCTGTCCGACCAGACCGGCGCCGAGCAGCTTTCGCTGGCCAGCATCGCCTGCACCTTGCCGATGGCGCTGGTGTTCAAAGGCGTGGCTGGCGCGGCGGCGTAAGGCTCAGGCTGGCCGGCTTGGGTTGCGCTCAGCGGGCCGGCTTTCTGACAGCCTGCCCGTCACGTACTTGTGCAAAACGCTGGCGATCAGCGTCTGGTAAGGCATTCCTTCTTCCAGTGCCCTGGCCTGAATATCAAGCAGGTCCACGGAAGACAGGCGGATGTTGACCCGCTTGTCCTTGATCGACGTGGCGCGCGCTGCAGCGCGCAACCGCTCAAGTTCCGCCTTGTCGGCGCTTGGCGTGAGCTTGCCGGCCTCGTAGGCAGCCAGGACTTCAAGCTCGTCGGGGTCCAGCTTGGACATCGTTTGATTCCTTTGCGATGAAGCGCTTGGTGGCCTTCCGGCTGGGGATGATGGTCTTCAGGAAGTAGTGGCTGTCTTCTTCGACAAACGGCACCAGGTACGCGTACCCGGCGACCTCGACGACCATCACCCGCTGACGAGGGTACTTCTCCGGGTTGGGATGAGGAACCACGTCCAGCAGATGGCCGGCTTCAACCGCGACGGTGATTTCCTCGAATGAAATGCCGCGCTCGGACGACAGCAAGTCGTTCTTTTCGGGCTGCCACCGGAACGGCTTCATGCCGCCGGATGATATCTGTCTGTGTGCCTATTGTCATCGATCATTCGGGTGGTGTGTCGTCGGCGTTGCTTGCATTGCGCGGCCCGGCTTTGTGACAGCTTGCCCGTGCCCGCTGCCGAAATTTCAGAACGCAGGCGACGCGCTTCCGGGCGGGCCTCCCCCAACTGGGCCGGTGCATTGTTGCCAGCGAAGCAACATCGTTTTGAAAGACTGGCGATTGATCAATCCTGGCTGTGCGACAAAACTGCCGCATGCCCTGCACGCCGCCGATTGGCCAGCCACCGTTGTCGCAGGGTCACTTGAGGAAAGCACCATGAACATCGCCTTCATCGGTTACGGCAACGTTGGCGCGCCGCTGGCTGACCATTTGCAGCGTCTGGGCCACCGCGTCACGCTGGCCGCGCGTGACCCGAATTCCGACGCGGTGCGCCGGGTGCAGGCGCGAAATTCGGCCATTGCGGCGGCACCGCTGGACGATGCGGTGCGTGCTGCCGAGGTGGTGTTTCTGGCCACGCCTTACCAGGCCAATGCCGAGACCGTTGCGCCGTTGGCGCAGGCGCTGGACGGCAAGGTGCTGGTCGACTGCACCAACCCGGTGGGCCCGGGCCTTTCGCATGGCTTGCAAAGCCGGCAGTCGGGCGCGCAGGCGCTGCAGGCGCTGGCGCCGCGGTCCCGGGTGGTCAAGGCCTTCACCGTCTACGGCTGCGAGAATTTCGAGGACAACCGCTTTCCGGCCGCGAACGTCAAGCCGGCGATGTTCTTCTGTGGCGACGATGCCCCGGCCAAGCAAACCGTGGCCGGGCTGATCACCGAGCTGGGCTGGCAGCCGCTGGACGTGGGCGGGCTGGAGCAGGCCTTGCACCTGGAGCACATGACGCTGTTGTGGGTGCGCATGGTGCGGATGAACGGCCATTCGCCGCACATGGTGTGGGCCGCGCTGACGCGCTGACCGGCTGACCTACGCCCCGACCGGAGACCGACCCATGACCCGCATCCTCATCACCGGCGCCACCGGCAACATCGCCCGCGAACACGCGGCCGTCTGGCGCTGAGCGCGGGGGCGCTGCGCCCGGCCGCGGCCGCCGCGCGTTCAGCCCTTCTAGCGCTTACCCGCCTGCAGCTTGGCAAACGCCGCCGCCATCGCGCCGGCGGGCGCCGGGGCTGAGGCGGGGCGTGGGCCGCGCTGGTCGCGCGCGGCGGGGCGGTAGCGGTTGTCGCCGCCGGCGGGCGCGGCGCCATCCTTGCCGACCGCCGGTTCGGGCTTCATCGACAGCGCGATGCGGCCGCGCGCCAGGTCGACCTCGACCACGCGCACCTTGACGATGTCGCCGGTCTTGACCACTTCGCGCGCGTCGCTGACGAACTTGGTCGACAACTGGCTGACGTGCACCAGCCCGTCCTGGTGTACGCCCAGGTCGACGAAGGCGCCGAACTGGGCGACGTTGCTGACCGTGCCTTCCAGCTGCATGCCGGGCCGCAAGTCCTTGATGTCGGTGACGCCTTCGTTGAAGCGCGCCACCTTGAAGTCGGGGCGCGGGTCGCGGCCGGGTTTTTCTAGTTCGGCCAACACGTCCTTGACCGTGATGGCGCCGAACTGCGCGTCGGCAAAGGCCTCGGGCTTGAGGCTGCGGATGACGTCGGCGTGGCCGATCAGCGCGGCGATCGGCCGCTGCAAGTGGTCCAGCACGCGCTGCACCAGCGGGTAGGTCTCGGGGTGGACGCCCGACTGGTCGAGCGGGTTGTCGCCGTCGCGGATGCGCAGAAATCCCGCCGCCTGCTCAAAGGTCTTCGGCCCCAGGCCGCCGACATCGAGCAACTGCCGGCGGTTGCGGAAGGCGCCGTTGGCGTCGCGCCAGCGCACAACGGCGCCGGCCACCGACGGGCTCAGCCCGGCCACGCGCGCCAGCAGCGGCGCCGAGGCGGTGTTCAAGTCAACGCCGACTTTGTTGACGCAGTCCTCGACCACCGCGGCCAGCGTTCGCGCCAGCTCGCTTTGGTTGACGTCGTGCTGGTACTGGCCGACGCCTATGCTCTTGGGCTCGATCTTCACCAGCTCGGCCAGCGGGTCTTGCAGCCGGCGCGCGATAGACACCGCGCCGCGCAGGCTGACGTCCACGTCGGGCAGTTCGCGGCTGGCGAACTCGCTGGCCGAGTAGACCGACGCGCCGGCCTCGCTGACCACCACCTTGTCCAGCCTGGCCTCGGGGGCCAACGCGGCAATGCGCTTGATCAGCTCGGCGGCCAGCTTGTCGGTCTCGCGGCTGGCGGTGCCATTGCCAATCGCAATCAGGTTGACGCCGTGGGTGGCCACCAGCCGGCCCAGCGCGTGCAACGCGCCGTCCCAGTCGTTGCGCGGCTCGTGCGGGTAGACCGTGGCGGTGGCCAGCAGGCGCCCGGTGTCGGACACCACCGCCACCTTGACGCCGGTGCGTATGCCCGGGTCCAGCCCCATCACCACGCGCTTGCCGGCCGGCGCGGCCAGCAGCAGGTCGCGCAGGTTCTCGGCAAAGACCTTGATCGCGGTGGCCTCGGCGGCCTCGCGCAGGCGCGCGAACAGGTCGCGCTCCAGGCTCAGCGACAGCTTGACCTTCCAGGTCCAGGCGATGGTCTTGCGGATCAGCTCGTCGGCCGGGCGCTGGGCGTGGCGCCAGCCCAGGTGCAGCGCGATGCGGCCCTCGGCCGGGCCGGGCTGGCCGGGCGGCGGCGTTTGCGCCTCGTCGAGCACCAGCTTGGCGTCGACGATGTCCAGCGCGCGGGCGCGAAACACCGCCAGCGCGCGGTGCGAGGGCACGCGGCCGATCGGCTCGGCGTAGTCAAAGTAATCGCGGAACTTGGCGTTGTCGGGCTGCTGGGCGTCCTTGCCCTCGGCCAACGTCGACTTGAGAAGGCCCTCGGCCCACAGCCATTCGCGCAGGCTGCCGACCAGCGCCGCGTCTTCGGCCCAGCGCTCGGACAGCAGGTCGCGCACGCCGTCCTGCACCGCGTGGGCGTCGGCAAAACCGGCCTCGGCGTTGATGAAGCCGGCGGCCTCGGCCAGCGGGTCCAGCGTCGGGTCGGCCCACAGCCGGTCGGCCAGCGGCTCCAGGCCGGCCTCGCGGGCAATCATGCCCTTGGTGCGGCGCTTGGGCTTGTACGGCAGGTACAGGTCTTCGAGTTCCTGCTTGGTCGCCGCGGCGGCTATCGCCGTTTGCAGCTCGGGCGTCAGCTTGCCCTGCTCGGCAACGCTTTTCAGCACCGCGGCGCGGCGCTCTTCCAGCTCGCGCAGGTAGGCCAGCCGCGCCTCCAGCTCGCGCAACTGGATGTCGTCCAGCCCGTCGGTGGCCTCCTTGCGGTAGCGCGCGATGAACGGCACGGTGGCGCCGCCATCCAGCAGCTCGACCGCCGCGGCCACCTGGCGCGCGGCCACCTTCAGCTCGGCGGCGATTTGCTGAACGATTTTTTCAACGGTGGTCATCGGCGGTCGGCGGGTGGCCGCGCGGGGGCCCGGTGGCCGCGCCGACCCCGGGTTTGCACGGGGCACCCTTGGTGAAAAGCGCGCGAGTGTGCCACAGCAAAGGGGCGGTCCAAGGCGTTGAAAAGTGCCAAAAGTTAGTGCGCCAGGTGCCGATATCAAGGCCCCTGCCGCGCGCCTGCCGCGGCCCCACCCGCCGCCGCGAGGGCTGCCTTATGAAATATTTTGCGAGTTTGACCACGTTTGCTGCTGCCCCGCACCGACGCGCCGCGGTGCCGGCCTTGTTGATGGTGCTGGCGCTGGCTGGCTGCGGCGGTGGTGGTGGTGGCACGGACAGCAATGCGCAGGCCCAGGCCGATGCCGACGCCATGCCGCAGGCCATGTCGAGTACCGCGCCATCGTCTGACGCGGCCGGCGCATCCGCCCCGGCGGACGCCACGACCGACGCCGCGCCGTTCACCGAGCCGCCAACGGCGCAGCCGGCGTTGGTGCCGCCTGCCACGGCGCAGGCCCGTGTGGCGCGGACGACGGCCCGTCCAGTCGGTCCGGCCACGCTGGCATTGCTGGTGGCCGCTGGCGACGCCACCAGCGAGGCGGTGGCGCTGGCCTACCAGCGCGCGCACGGCATCCCGGACGCCCACGTCGTTCGCGTGCCGGTGGCCACCGACCGCGACAGCCTGGACGTCACCACCTTCACCACGCTGCGCCAGGCGGTGGCGGTGCAGCTTGGCAACGAGGTGCAGGCCACGCTGGTGACCTGGTCGCGGCCCTCGCGCGTGCAGGGCAGCACCTGCACGATGGGGCTGACCAGCGCGCTGACCTTTGGCTACGACACACGCTGGTGCGGCGGCTGCAGACGCACCGCCGACTCGCCGTACTACAACAGCACCACCACCCGGCCGTGGACCGACCTGCAGTTGCGCCCGTCGATGATGCTGGGCGCGGCCACGCTGGCCGACGCCGAGGCGCTGATCGCCCGCGGTCAGGCGACCGTCGGCCTGATCGCGCGCCGTACCGCGCCAGTGGCTGGCTGGCTGATGCGCACCAACGACGCCACGCGCAGCGTGCGCTGGCCCGACTTCGAGCAATTGGCGACCACCACCGACCCGACCAACGCCACCGCCAGCGGCGTGGCCTGGCACTACGTTGACAACTCAACCAGTCTGACCAGCAACCTGGTCAGCAACCAGACCGACCTGATGTTTTATCTCACCGGCCTGGCCAAGGTGGGGCAACTGCAGTCCAACACCTACCTGCCCGGCGCGGTGGCCGACCACCTGACCAGCTATGGCGGGTTGCTGCCGCTGGCCAACGGCCAGATGCCGGCCACCGACTGGCTGGCCGCGGGTCTGACCGGCAGCTATGGCACGGTCGAAGAGCCGTGCAACTGGCAGGAAAAGTTTCCGCGCGCCAGCGTGCTGGCACGCCACTACCGCGCCGGCCAGACGCTGATCGAGGCCTACTGGAAGTCGGTGCGCTGGCCCGGCCAGGGGCTTTTCGTCGGTGACCCGCTGGCGCGGCCTTGGGCGGCGCAGTAGCGCCGGAATCCGGGATGACCGCCGCATCCCGGTCCGGGGCGCGCGCACCCGCGCAGACTTACCCAGCGTTGCCTTGGCCCATTCACGGCGAATCCAGCGATACGCTGGCCTGCACCTCGGCCCACGGTGCGGTCAGCTTTCGACCGTCACGCAGCAGCAGCCCGGCAGCTTCCAGTTCGGACACATCCTGGTGCACGTTCTTGTAGTCGCGCGACAAGGCCGCGGCCAGGCCCCGAATGCTGCTTGCCCCCCCGTGTTGCCGAAGGTAGCGCAACAGCTCCAGGCGCCGCGGCGACAGCATCGCCTGCAAGGCCTGGATATCGAGCAGCGTGACATGCGTTTCGCCGACTAACTCGCCGCGTTCGGCGCTGCGCCACGCGTCGGCGAAGCGCTTGCCCATCTGCTGGAGGTTGGCCACATGCAGATGCAGTGTGTCGGCGGCCGGCTTGGTCATGAATGCTCACCTCTTGCTTTGGCAATATCGGCCAAAAAGTCTTCGACCAGTCTGTCGACGTCAACGAAAAGATAGCGGCTTTCGACGCCTTGGAAATGGCGGCGATCCCCCTTGCCCCGCTCGTTGTCGTAACCCACGATTCGACGGCCGTCCTTGCCGTAATACAGGCGGTACTTCAAAAGATGCTCGGTAGGTGGAACCGGTTGCGGAACCTGCCAGATGACCATTTCGACAATTCCGCCATCGGGTAGCACCGTCTTGTCGAAGTAAAGGCGCCTGGCTTTCATTGCGCGTTGCATCAGCTTGGGTTGATGGTATCAAGCGCCATCAACGATCCGCAGCCCCTTGTATCCACCACCGCCGAACCCCGTCCTCGCCCAGCGCGGTCTGCGCCTGGCCGCGTGCGTGCAGGTGGTTCAAGTGGGCGATGGCCTCGCCGGTGGCCAGGCCGAGCAGCGTGCCGTCGGCGCCCACCGGGCGGGCGAACAGCACTTCAAACGCATCGACCGCCGACGTCGGCGCCTGGGCCAGCCGGCGGCGCAGCCGCTGCAGGCCAGACTCTGCGCTGTGCGCCAGGCGGTCAAGCCGGGTGTGCAGGCCGTGGAAGGGTTCGCCGTGCGCCGGCAGCACCAGCAGGTGGTCGCCGAGCGTGGCGCGAAGCTGGGCGATCGACGCCAGCCAGTCGCCCAGCGGGTCGGCCTCGGGCTCGGTCGGGAAGACGCTGACGTTGGAGGTGATGCGCGGCAGCACCTGGTCGCCCGAGATCAACAGCCCCAGCGCGTCGCACACCAGGCAGGCGTGCTCGGGCGAATGCCCGCTGCCGACCACCACGCGCCAGCGCTGCTCACCGATGGTCAGCACCTGCGCGTCGGCCAGCCGCACAAAGCTGTCGGGCAGCCGGTGCACCAGCCGGCCGAAGGCGCCGAAGCGCGCACGGTAGGCGTCGACCGCCGGTTCGCTCCAGCCGGCCTGCTGCAAAAAGCGGATCGCGTCGTCGGGCGCCTCGCGGCCGGTGTCGGAGACCATCGCCCGGCAGGCCAGGTATTCCAGCCGCGTCATCCACAGCCGGCAATCGAACTTGCGCGTCAGCCAGCCGGCGGTGCCGACGTGGTCGGGGTGCATGTGGGTGGCCAGCACGCGCGTCACGCGGGCCGGCGTGCCGAGCGGCCCGGCCAGCGCGCCGCCGGCGTCAAGCAGCGCGTGCCAGGCGGCCATCACCTGCGGCGTGTTCGGTCCGCTGTCGACGATGGCCCAGCCCGGGCCTTGTGCGTCGGCGTCGGCCAGCGCCCACAGGTTGATGTGGTCCAGCGCAAACGGCATCGGCATGCGCAGCCAGTACACGCCGGGCGCGATGGCCAGCGCCTGGCCCGGCGCCGGTGGGGTTTCAAACGGGTAGCGCAGCGTCGCGGCGGCCGCTTCAGCGGTGGCAGGGGAGGATGAAGACATGTCAGGCATTGTTGACCCTTGACGCGGCAGCGGCCGGCCACAATGGCCGGCTGTCGACCCCAACCGCCGCCCCCACCATGTCCATGACCGTCAGCGAAGCGGTGCTGCGCCGCGCCTCGATCCGCGACTTTCTGCCCACCCCGGTGCCGCCCGAGCTGATCCGCCGCGTGCTGCAGACCGCGGCACGCGCGCCCTCGGGCGGCAACGTGCAACCGTGGCACCTGGACGTGGTGGCCGGCGCGCGCCTGGACGCCTTGAAGGCCTTGATGCGCCAGCGCACCGATGCCGCCGCGGCGCCGCCCGCGCCCGAGCCGCCCGACTACGCCATCTACCCGGCCGACCTGCCGCCGCCCTACCGCGACTACCGCGGCCAGTTGACCGAGCAGATGTACGCCCGGCTGGGCATTGCCCGCGATGACAAGGCGGGGCGGCGGGCCTGGTTTGCGCGCAACTTTCAGGCCTTTGGCGCGCCGATGCTGCTGTTTTGCAGCGTCGACCGGCGCATGGGTCCGCCGCAGTGGAGCGACCTGGGCATGCTGCTGCAAACCGTGATGTTGCTGCTGCAGGAAGCCGGCGTCGACAGTTGCGCCCAGGAATGCTGGTCGGCCTTCCCGAAGACCATCGGCGAGTTTCTCGGCCTGCCGCCCGAGCGCATGCTGTTTGCCGGCATGTCGATCGGCTGGCGCAACCCCGAGCACCCGGTCAACGGCCTGCGCAGCGAACGCGCGCCGCTGGACGACTTTGTGCGCTTCCACGGCGTATGACTTTTCCCCGCGCGCCACGCCGCGGCCCGCCCGGGCGGGACAGGCCAAGTCACTTCAGGTGACGACGCTGATCTGCCACGGCACGAACTCGTTTTGTCCGTAGCCGTGCAGCTCGCTGCGCGAGCGCCGCCCCGACGCGGTGGCCAGCATGTGCTCGAAGACTTCGGCGCCAAGCGCGGGGATGCTGGCCTTGCCGTCGAGCACGTCGCCGCAGTTGATGTCGATGTCGTCGGCCTGGCGCCGCATCAGCGCGCTGTTGGTGGCCAGCTTGAGCGATGGTGACGGTGCGCAGCCATAGGCCGAACCGCGCCCGGTGGTAAAGCAGATCAGGTTGGCGCCGCCGGCGACCTGGCCGGTGGCCGAGATCGGGTCATAGCCGGGCGTGTCCATGAACACCAGGCCGCGCGCGCGCACCGGCTGCGCGTACTCATAGACCTCGACCAGATTGGTCGAGCCGCCCTTGGCGACGGCGCCGAGCGACTTTTCAAGAATCGTCGTCAGCCCGCCGGCCTTGTTGCCGGCCGAGGGGTTGTTGTTCATCTGCGCGCCATTGCGCGCGCAGTGGTCTTCCCACCAGCGCAGCCGCGCCACCAGCTTGTGGCCAATCGCCGGGCTTTGCGCGCGCCGTGTCAGCAGGTGTTCGGCGCCGTAGATTTCAGGCGTTTCGGACAGGATGGCGGTGCCGCCGTGTGCCACCAGCAGGTCGACCGCCGCGCCCAGCACCGGGTTGGCCGAGATGCCCGAATAACCGTCGGAGCCACCGCACTGCAGGCCGACCACCAGGTGGCTGGCGGCCACGCGCTGGCGCGTGGCCTGATTGGCTTGCGGCAGCATCTCGCGCACGCAGGCAATGCCGCGCGCGATGGCGGCGGTGGTGCCGCCGGCGTCCTGAATCGTCAGGCTGCGCAGCGTGGCGCCGTCGTGCAGGCCTTGCGTGGCCAGCAGTTTCGGGATTTGGTTGGTCTCGCAACCCAGCCCGACCACCAGCACCGCGGCAAAGTTGGGGTGGCAGGCGTAGCCGCCCAGCGTGCGCTGCAACAGGGCCAGGCCTTCGCCCTCGGCGTCGATGCCGCAGCCGCCGCCGTGGGTCAGCGCGACGACGCCGTCGACCTGCGTGAAATCGGCCAGCGCCTCGGGCCGGATGTCGCGCCGGAAATGGTCGGCGATGGCGCGCGCCACCGTCGCCGAGCAGTTCACCGTGGTCAGGATGCCGATGTAGTTGCGCGTCGCCACCCGGCCGTCGGCGCGCACGATGCCTTCGAAGTGCGCCGGCTGCGGCGCTGGCGCGGTTGGCCGCGCGTCGACACCGAAGGCATGCTCGCGGCTGAACTCGCCCATCGCCAGGTTGTGGACATGCACATGCTGGCCGGCGCGTATCGCCTGGCTGGCAAAGCCGATCACCTGGCCGTAGCGCCGCACCGGCTCGCCGGCGGCAATCGCGCGCGTGGCCATCTTGTGCCCGGGCGGAATCAGGGCCGCCGCGCTGGTGGCCTCGGTCGCCACGCGGCTGCCCGGCAGCAATTGGTCGAGGGCGATCACCACGTTGTCGTCGTGGTGCAGGCGGATGACGCGCGCCGCGGCGGGCTCGGCGGTGCGGGAATCGGTGGCGGTCGGCATGGTGGCGGGCTCGGGATGGGGGCAGGGCGTGCGCGGGCGTTCGGTCGCGGTTCCGGCCGTTGCGGCTGGTCAGGCGCCACCGTGCGCGCTGGCCAGCGCCGCGTGCAGGCGCGGCTGGGCCAGCTTGCAGCCCAGCCGCTCGGCCAACGCGACGATGGGCTGCAGGCGGCGCTGCTTTTTCTGCGCATGGTTTTGCGCGATGTCGGCTAGCTGGTGGTCGAGGAAGGGGTTGGCCAGGCGCTCGCGCAAATCGACCAGGTAGGTCTCGGCCTCGGCGCGTTGCTGCAATGCCTCGAACACCGGCAGCACCTCGTCGGCCCACAACGCCTCCAGCGCGCCGCGCAGCGTGGCGTCGTTCATCGCCTGCTGCACGGTTTGACCGGCGGCGGCGCCAGCGGCCAGCCAGCACTCGGCCAGGTAGGTGTGGCCGGCGTTGAGCAAGAACAGCTTCAGCCGCTCGTAGCGGTCGAGGTCGTCGGTCAGCGTGATGGCTTCATGCCGGCACGGCAGCAGCAGGCCGGGCTGGTCTTCGATGGCCCACAGCGCGTAGGGCTCGGTCACCGCGCCCACCGGGTGCAGCGACTGCGAGACGATGCGGTCGACCAGTGAGTTGGCCCACAGGCAGTGCGCTCCGGCCAGCCAGGCGATGAAGTCGGCCGGCAGGCGCCACTGCGTCGCCAGCGTGCGCACGGTGTCGCGCAACACCGTGCCGTTGCGCTCGATCAGCTCGCACGGAAAGATCGACAGCGCGGCCTCCGGCCGCGCCAGCCAGCGCTGCCGCAACAGCACCAGCAGCTTGGCCGGAAAGCTGCGCGGCGCCTGGCTGCGGCTGTCCAGCAGCGCCGGGCTGTCGGCTGCATCAAGCTGAAAACCGCGGTCGGCGGTGTTGGACACGATGACCCGCACCTCGCCCGCCACCGCGTCGCACAGCGCTGGCCAGTGGGCATCGGCCTGCAGCGCCTGGCGCACCGCGCGGCAGGTGATGGTTTCATCGACCGCCGCCCCATGGCGCAGGCCGCGGATGCGCACCGGATACCCGGCGCCGTCGGCCAGCGCGGCGACGCGCTCGGCGCTGGCCGGGTTGGCGGTGGTCTGCACCACGGTGATGCCGCCCAGCGCCTGCCCAGAGTCACCGCGCTCCAGCGCCTGCGACACAAACAGGTCGACATGCGCCTGCAAAAAGCGGCTGGTACCGAATTGGAGAATGGGTTGGAGCATGGCGCGCGCCGGTGTGGTCGGAGCTTGCGCCGCGTCGGTCGCGGCGGGCGGATCAGGGTAGCGCCAAAACAAAATCAGCCACTCGAAAGTGGCTGATTTCAAAGAAAAATCTGGCGGAGTGGACGGGACTCGAACCCGCGACCCCCGGCGTGACAGGCCGGTATTCTAACCAACTGAACTACCACTCCGCGGCGGTGAACGCAGGACTATAGCAGAGCACGCGACGGCAAAATTGCCGCCAAGGCGTGCCCTCGGTGGCCGGCGTGCATACGGTCACGCCGTGCGCGCGACCAAGTCAAGCCGCGGCAGCGCGTCGTCTTGACCCCCGCCCAATCGGGTGCGGCCAAGTTGTTGGAAACTGTCGCTCGGCAGGCCGCGGCCCAGCGGTTGCAAGTCACCTTCAACAAAGGAGCCCGCACCATGTACCAACGCATCCTCGTGCCCACCGATGGTTCGGAAATCACCGACAAGGCGGTCAAGGCGGCGATCAATCTGGCCAAGCTGTGCCAGGCGTCGTTGGTGACGCTGAGCGTCAAGGAGCCGTTTCCGTACAGCGCGATCTCCGAGATGCAGCCGGTGCCGCCGCAGGAGTTCTACGACGCGCAGGAACGCATCGCCGCCGAGCGCGTGCAGGCGGTGCTGGCCGCCGCGCAGGCCGCCGGGGTCAGCGCCGAGGGCGTCACCGTCGAGGCCTTGCATGCCTGGGAGGCGATTCTTGAGCACGCCAAGCGCACCCGCTGCGACCTGGTGGTGATGGCCTCGCACGGCCGCCGCGGCATGTCGGCGTTGCTGATCGGCAGCGAGACGCAAAAGGTCTTGACGCACAGCACGCTGCCGGTGCTGGTGGTGCGCTGACCACCCGGGCCGCGCAGCGGCTTCAATGTCCCTGCGCGCTGCGCGCCAGCAGCACCACGCCCAGCCCGGCAGCCAGCCACAGCAGTTGCAGCGCGGTCGCCCGCCACGGCAGGCGGCGCTGCAGTTGTGGCAGCAGGTCGGCCACCGCGACATAGACGAAGCTGCTCGACGCGGCCACCAGCAGGTAGGGAAATAGCTGCTGCCACGGCCCGACGATGAAATAACCCAGCACCCCGCCGACCACCGACGCCAGGCCCGACAGCGCGTTGTACAGCAGCGCCTTGCGGCGGCCAAAGCCGGCGTTGAGCAGCACGATGTAGTCGCCCACTTCCTGCGGTATTTCGTGCACGATGATCGCGCCGGCGGTCACCAGCCCGAGCCGGTGGTCGGTCAAGAACGCCGCGGCGATGATGATGCCGTCGCAGAAGTTGTGGATGCTGTCGCCGACCAGCACGCTCCAGCCGCCGCGTCCGGCCTGCTCGGCGTCAAAGTGGTGGTGGTGGTGGTGGCCGTCGCCTTGGTGGTGGTGGCCGTGGCGGTACAACTCGGCCTTTTCCAGCAGGAAGAAAAACAGGATGCCACCGAGCAGCGTCATGAACAGCCGGTGCGTGTCGGCGCCGCGCTCGAAGGCTTCGGGCAGCACATGCAGCAGCGCGGTGCCCAGCAGCACGCCGACCGACAGGCTGACCAGGTGCTGCACCAGGCGGCCGAGCAGCGCGACCGTCAACGACGCCGCGATCAGCACCGACAACAGGCCGCCGGCCAGCGTCGCCAATACGATGTAAGTGAGGGTCAGCACAAGGGTTTGCGCAAGCCAAAAGGCCGCGCGGGGCTGCGCGGCCGGACAGCGGGCATGCGGCGCATCACGCCACGCCGTGGGCCTTGAACCACGCCAGGCAGCGCGCCCAGCCGTCGCGCGCCGCGGCCTCGCGGTAGCTTGGCCGGTAGTCGGCATGAAAGGCGTGCGGCGCGTCGGGGTAGACGACGAACTCCGACCGCCGCGCCGCCGCCGAGCCGGCGGCGAGCGCGTTTTGCATCCGCGCCACGCTGGACAGCGGGATACCGGCGTCCTGGCCGCCATACAGCCCGAGCACCGGCGCCTGCAACGCGCCGGCCACATCCAGCGGGTGCCTGGGCGTCAAGTCGCTGGGTGCGCCGGCCAGCCGGCCATACCAGGCCACCGCGGCCTTGACCGCCGGCCCGGCGCCCGATCGACCCGTGCGCTGGTGCGCGGCGTACAGCCAACTGATGCGGCCACCCCAGCAAAAGCCGGTGATGGCGCTGCGCGCGGTGTCGGCGCCTTGTTCGGCGGCCCAGGCGATGCTGGCGTCGAGGTCGGCCAGCACCTGTGCATCAGGCACCTTGGCGATGACCTCGGACATCAGCCGCGCGACTTCGCCATAGGCGCCGGGGTCGCCCTGGCGCACGAACAGCTCGGGCGCGACCGCAAACAAGCCTTGCTTGGCCAGGCGCCGCGCGACATCGGCGATGTACTCGTGGACACCGAAGATTTCGCTCGCCACCAGCACCAGTGGCGCGTGGCGCCGGCCGACCGGCGCGGCGCGGTAGGCCGGCAGCGCAAACCCATGCACCGGAATGGCTACTTCGCCAGCGATCAGCCCGTCGCTGTCGGTCTTGACCACGCTTTGCGCCAGCACCGGCAGCGCCGCGGCGGCAAAGCCGCTGCCGACCGCGCCGCGGACGAATGCGCGGCGGTTGAAGTCATGGCCGGCGACCAGGCTGTCAAAGTCTTCACGCAACATCGCGCATCCTTCGTCGACCCCGAGGCAAGGCACGCACTGGGGGCTGGCGCGATTCTAGGAGTCGCCCCCAGACCGGGCGCGGACGCGGCGCGCAGCGCGGGTCGCGACGCCAACCCAGTTGCGGCGCGCGTCGCGCCCGCGCGCGGGGGCCGGTTAGCATGCCGCGCACCATGCCCGCTGTCGTGACGCCCAACCCCCAACCCGCTCTCCCTTCGGCGCCACTGGCGGCGATCGACATGGGCTCGAACAGCTTCCGGCTGGAGATCGGCCAACTGCAGCACGGCCGCTACCGCCGCCTGCAGTATCTGAAGGAAACCGTGCGGCTGGGCGGCGGGCTGGACGCCGAAGGTCTGCTGACCGAGGCCGCGGTGCAGCGCGGGCTGGACTGCCTGCGCCGCTTTGCCGGCGAGTTGAGCGGCTTTGCACCGGCGCAGGTGCGCGCGGTGGCCACGCAGACGCTGCGCGAGGCGCGCAACCGCGACGCGTTTTTAGCCCGCGCCGAGGGCGCGCTGGGTTTTCCGGTCGAGGTGATTTCCGGCCGCGAGGAAGCGCGGCTGATCTACGCCGGGGTGTCTTTTCTGCAGCCCAGCAGCACGCCGCGGCTGGTGGTCGACATCGGCGGGCGCAGCACCGAGATGATCCTCGGCAACGGCCGCCAGCCGCTGGCGGCCGAGTCGTTCCAGGTCGGCAGCGTCAGCCTGTCGATGCGCTGGTTTCCCGACGGCCGCTTCACCGCGCAACGCTTTCGTGACGCCCAGGTCGCCGCCGGTGCCGAGCTGGAGGAGGCGCTGGCGCAGTTCGCGCCCAGCCGCTGGCGCGAGGCCTTGGGTTCGTCGGGCACCGCCGGCGCGGTGTCGCAGGTGCTGGCCGGCGCCGGCATCACCGACGGCACGGTGACCCCCGACGGCCTGCGCTGGTGCATGCAGCGCTGCCTGGAGGCCGGCAGCGCCGACGCGTTGCGGCTGCCGACGCTGCGCGACGACCGGCGCCCGATCATCGGCGGCGGGCTGGCGCTGCTGTACACGCTGACCACGCATTTCGGCATCCAGGCGCTGCTGCCGGCCAAGGGCGCACTGCGCCAGGGCGTGGTGATCGACCTGAGCGAACGCCTGGCGGCGCAGCGCGGCGGCACCGCCCGGCGCGCGGCCGCGCGCGGCAGCCCACGCGGCGACATGCGCGACCACAGCGTGGCCGAGCTGCAGTCGCGCTTTGGCGTCGATACCGCGCAGGCCGCGCGCGTGCAGCAGTGGGCGCTGCGGCTGTGGCAGGCCCTGTGCGCCATCGGCGAGCCGGCCGCGCCGGCGCGCAATGGCCACGCCAGCGCCAGCCGGGCGCCGGCGCTGCCCGGCGACGAAGCGCAGCGTGAACTGGAATGGGCCAGCGCGCTGCATGAACTGGGGCTGATGGTGTCGCACCACGACCACCACCGCCACAGCGCCTACCTGCTGGCGCACGCCGATGCGCCGGGTTTTTCGCAAAGCCAGCAGCGCCGCATGGCCGAGCTGCTGCTGGGCCAGCGCGGCGGGCTGCGCAAGATCGAGCCGCTCTTGGCCAACCCGCGCTTTGCCGAGCAGGTGCTGGCGCTGCGGCTGGCGGTGATCCTGTGCCATGCGCGGGTCGACGTGCGCGCCGACGCGTTGCGGCTGGTGCGCCGCGGCCGCGCCGTCACGCTGTACTTCACCCGCGCCTGGGCCGACCGCCACCTGCGCACGCTGCACCTGCTGCGCGACGAGTGCGAGGTCTGGGCGCGCCACGACAGCCTGCGCCCGGTGGTGCAAATCGTTGCGGTCGACGCCTGACGCGTGGCGACCGGCCGCTGGCGGTCGCGCGCCGGCGCCGCGTTGCCTGTTCAGCGCGGCCTAAGGCAACGCTGAACATGTCCCTCGCGGCACGCGCATCCCCGGACTCGGGCGCGCAGCGGCGTTGCAAATGCTCGCCATACCTGCGGGTATGGCTGCGCTTTGCGTCTTGCTGCGCATCCCGATCCGGGGCGCGCGCACTCGCGGGGACTTATTCAGCGTTGCCCTAAACCACCATCGGCGTGGCCGCGCCGTCGACGCCGAGCACCGCGCCGTTGACGTACGAGGCGCGCGCGCTGGCCAGAAACAGCACCACGTCGGCCACCTCGTCGGCGCGCGCAATGCGGCCCATCGGCAACCGGCGGTTGAGTTCGCGGCGCAGTTCGGGCACGCCGCGGCCACTGCCGCGCGCCTCGGCCTGCAGGCCTTCGTGCAGGCGATCGGTGTCGGTGATGCCTGGGTTGACCGCGTTGATGCGCACGCCGCGCCCGGCGTAGGCCTGCGCCAGCCCGGCGCTGGCCAGCATCAGCGCGGCGTTGGCCGCGCCGCCGGGCAGGTGGACCGCGCTGGCCAGCTTGCCGCCGGCGCCGACCACGTTGACCACCGCGCCGTGCCCGCGCTCGGCCATGCCCGGCAGCAAGGCCTGCATGGCGTGGATGTAGGTGAAGAACTTGGCCTGCATCGCGGCCTGCCAGTGCGCGGCGGTCAGCTCGTGCGCCGGCGTGCGCAGCGCCGCGCCGGCGCAGTTGACCAGCACGGTCACCACGCCGAGCTGGTCAACCACCTGCAGCGCCATCTGCAGTGCCTGCGCCGGTTCGCTCAGGTCGGCCACCACCGGCAGCACGGTGGCGCCCAGGCCGCGCAACTCGTCGACCGCGGCGTGCAGGTGTGCCGGGTTGCGCGAGACGATGGCCACCCGCGCACCCTCGGCGGCAAAGCCGCGCGCGCAGGCCAGCCCAATGCCTTTGCTGCCGCCGGTGACCAGCACCACTTTGTCGGTCAGGCCGAGGTCCATGTCATTCCCGCTTCAACGGGCAATGCGACGTGCGCCGACACCCGGCTGCGCCGCCTTCAGGCCGGCGCAAAGCCCTCTTCGGCCAGCGCCTTGGCGAACGCGTCGGCCGGTTGCTGCGACTCGATGCGCACGCGGTGCGTCGGCAGGTCGATGTCCAGCGTGGCCTGGGCGTCGACCTGGCGCACCGTGTCGGTCACCGTGCGCACGCAGTGGCCACAGGTCATGGTGGGCAGGGTCATTTCGATCATGGCGAAACCTTTCAATCCGTTCAATCGACCTTGACAAAGCCGGGCAGTATGCAACTTGGCCGATGATCGCGTGATGGGTACGAGTTTTCCAACGCCAGCCGCGCTGACCTTGGCTATCGACGGCATGAGCTGCGCCAGTTGCGTGGCGCGGGTCGAAAAGGCCATCGCCCGCGTGCCGGGCGTGGCGTCGGTCAGCGTCAACCTGGCCACCGAGCGCGCCAGCCTGGCCTTGCCCGAAGGCGCCGCGGCGGCCGCCGCGGTGCAGGCGGTGGCTGCGGCGGTGGTCAAGGCCGGCTACACCATCCCTGAAGAAACGCGCCGCCTGCGCATCGACGAGATGACCTGCGCCAGTTGCGTGGCGCGGGTTGAAAAGGCGCTGGCCAAGGTGCCTGGCGTGCTGGAGGCCAGCGTCAACCTGGCGACTTCGACCGCCCAGGTGCGGCGGCTGGCCGGCAGCGCGGCCGATGCGGCGCTGGTGCAGGCCGCGCAGCGTGCCGGTTATCCGGCGCTGCTGCTCGATGGTGGCGAGGCGCCGCCGCCGACCGCGCGCGCCGATGCCGGCTGGCGCGTCGCCGGCGCGGCCTTGCTGTCAGCGCCGCTGGTGCTGCCGATGCTGGGCGCGGCGTTCGGCCGCGATTGGATGCTGGCTTGGATGCTCGCGCCGCTGTGGCAATGGCTGTTGGCCACGCCGGTGGTGTTCTGGTTCGGTGCGCGTTTTTTCCGCGCCGGCTGGGCGGCACTGCGCAACCGCGCCGGCAACATGGACCTGCTGGTGGCCACCGGCACCGGCGCCGCCTATGGGCTGAGCCTGGCGCTGTGGGCCAGCGACCGCAGCGGCGCGCCGCACCTGTACTTTGAAAGCGCGGCGGTGGTGGTGACGCTGGTGCTGTTTGGCAAGTGGCTGGAGTCGCGCGCCAAGCGCCGCACGCTGGCCGCGCTGGACGCGCTGCGCGCGCTGCGCCCCGAGCAGGCGCATGTCTGGCGCGACGGCGCCTGGGTCGACCTGCCGGCCGCCGCGTTGCAGACCGGCGACGAATTCCAGGTGCGCCCCGGCGAGCGCCTGCCGGCCGACGGCGTGGTGGTCGATGGCGCGAGCCACCTCGACGAATCGCTGCTCACCGGCGAAAGCCTGCCGGTGGCGCGCCAGAGCGGCGACGCGGTGACCGGCGGCGCGGTCAACGGCGAGGGCCTGCTGCGCGTGCGCACCATCGCGGTCGGCGGCGCCAGCATGCTGGCGCGCATCGTCGCGCTGGTTGAATCGGCGCAGGCCAAAAAGCCGGCCATCCAGCAGACGGTTGACCGCGTCGCCGAAGTCTTTGTGCCGGCGGTCGGCGCCATCGCCTTGGTCACGCTGCTCGGCTGGGGGCTGTCTGGCGCGGTCGGCTGGGACGTCGCGCTGGTCAACGCGGTGTCGGTGCTGGTCATCGCCTGCCCGTGCGCGCTCGGGCTGGCCACGCCGGCCACGCTGATGGTCGGCACCGGGCTGGCGGCGCGGCGCGGCATTCTGGTGCGCGACGCGCAGGCGCTGGAGCTGATGCGCGACGTTGCCGTGGTGGCGCTGGACAAGACCGGCACGCTGACCGAAGGCCGGCCGCGCCTGCAGCGGCTGGCGCTGGCCGGGTCGGCCGCCTGGCCCGGCGGCGACGCGGCGGCGGCCGAAGCACAGGTGCTGGCGCTGGCCGCGTCGCTGCAGGCCGGCAGCGAGCACCCGCTGGGCCGCGCGGTGCGGCAGGCCGCGGCCGAGCGCGGCGTGGCCGTGGCGCCGACGGCCGAGCAGGTGCGCGCGGTGGCCGGGCGCGGCATCGAAGGCCAGGTCGGTGGCCGCGCGCTGGCCTTGGGCAGCGGTGTCTGGATGGCCGAGCTGGGCGCGGCCGACGCGGCGCTCGGTGCGCAGGCCACGCAGTGGGCGGCCGAGGGCATGAGCGTGTCGTGGCTGGTCGAGCGGCCGACGCCGGTCAATGCCGCGGCGCAAACCCAGCCGCCGCCGGCGCCGCCGCGCGTGCTGGCGCTGCTGGCCTTTGGCGACCCGCCCAAGCCGGGCGCCGCAGCGGCGGTGGCGGCGCTGCGCGCCGAGGGCCTGCGCGTGGTGCTGGTCAGCGGCGACAACCGCGGCGCGGCGCAGGCGCTGGCCGCGCGCGTCGGCATCGCGGAGGTCCACGCCGAGGTGCTGCCGGCCGACAAGGCGCGCACCGTGCAGGCGCTGCGCACCGGCCTGGCGCCGGGGCAGCGGGTGGCGATGGTGGGCGACGGCGTCAACGACGCGCCGGCGCTGGCTGCGGCCGACGTCGGCCTGGCGATGACCCACGCCGACGGCGGCGGCACCGACCTGGCGATGCAGTCGGCCGGGCTGACCCTGCTGCGCGGCGACCCGGCGCTGGTGGTCGAGGCGTTGCAGTTGTCGCGCGCCATCAGCCGCCGCATCCGGCAAAACCTGTTCTGGGCCTTTGCCTACAACGCGGTCGGCATTCCGCTGGCCGCATTTGGCTGGTTAAGCCCGATGGTCGCCGGCGCGGCAATGGCCTTGTCGTCGGTCAGCGTGGTCAGCAACGCGTTGCTGCTCGGCCGTTGGCGGCCACCGGCGCGGGTCGGCGCGCGGGGCTGATCGCACGCGGCAGCGGCCTCCGCCGGCCGGCCCTGGCGGTGCAGGGCGGGTGGCTTAGGGCGGGTGGCGGCAGCGGGCGCACGCGCCTGGGCGCCGCACCCATGAAACCGATTTCATAGGTGAACTCACGCGCCATCGGCCTGCCGTGAAACCGAAGAATAGGCACCGTGCAGGCCCCGTCGGTGCGGCCGGCGTCCAAACTGGAGACCTACGGCGTGGCGGAACAGCTTGCTCTCAAAGTCAATGGCCGTGCGGTGTCGGCATCGGTCGACCCGCGCACGACGCTGGTGCAGTTCATCCGTGAACAACTGCAATTGACCGGCACCCACGTCGGCTGCGACACCGCTCAGTGCGGCGCCTGCACCGTGCATTTGAACGGCCGCGCGGTGAAGTCGTGCTCGATGCTGGCGCTGCAGGCGCAGGGCGCCGAAGTGACCACCATCGAGGGCCTGGCCAGTCGTGACGGCGAGCTGCACCCGATGCAGGCCGCCTTCCGCGCCTGCCACGGCCTGCAGTGCGGCTTTTGCACCCCGGGCATGGTGATGTCGGCGCTGCAGGTGCTGGCCGACCAGCCCAACGCCGACGAACGCGCCATCCGCGAGGGGCTGGACGGCAACATTTGCCGCTGCACCGGCTACCACAACATCGTCCGCGCGGTGCAGACCTGCCAGCGCGGCAGCACCCCGGCGGCCGCGGCCTGAAGGACGATGCGATGACCGACCTGTCCCAATCCCCCCTCGGCCAGCCGCTGCAGCGCCGCGAGGACTTGCGCTTTCTGACCGGCGCCGGCCAGTACACCGACGACGTGGTGCTGCCCGGGCAGACCTACGGCGTGTTCGTGCGCAGCCCGCATGCGCACGCCCGCATCCAGCGCATCGACCTGTCGCGCGCCCAGGCCGCGCCGGGCGTGGTGGCGATCTACACCGGCGCCGACCTGGCCGCGGCCAAGGTCGGCGGGCTGCCCTGCGGCTGGCTGATCCACAGCAAGGACGGCACGCCAATGAAGGAGCCGCCGCACCCGGTGCTGGCGGTCGACAAGGTGCGCCACGTCGGCGACCAGTTGGCGCTGGTGATTGCCGACACCTGGCTGCAGGCCAAGGACGCCGCCGAGCTGGTCGACGTCGACTACGACGTGCTGCCGGCGGTGGTCGACACCGCCAGCGCCGCCGGCCACGCCAGCGCGGTCCACGACGAGGTGCCGGGCAACGTCTGCTACGACTGGGGCCACGGCGACAAGGCGGCGGTCGACGCCGCCTTTGCCCAGGCGGCCAAGGTCAGCACGCTGCAGTTCGTCAACAACCGGCTGATTCCCAACGCCATGGAGCCGCGCGCGGCCAACGCCCACTACACCCGCCACGACGACAGTTGCACGCTCTACGTGGCCAACCAGAACCCGCACGTCGAGCGGCTGCTGATGTGCGCCTTCGTGCTCGGCATTCCCGAATCGAAGATGCGCGTCATCGCGCCCGACGTCGGCGGCGGCTTTGGCTCGAAGATTTTTCTCTACGCCGAGGAAACCGCGCTGGTCTGGGCCAGCCGCAAGCTCGGCCGGCCGATCAAGTGGACCGCCGAGCGCAGCGAGTCGTTCCTGACCGACGCCCACGGCCGCGACCACGTCACCAAGGCCGAGCTGGCGCTGGACGCGCAAGGCCACTTCCTGGCGCTGCGCGTGGCCACGGTGGCCAACATGGGCGCCTACCTGTCGACCTTTGCCTCCAGCGTGCCGACCATCCTGTACGCCACGCTGTTGGCCGGGCAGTACAAGACGCCGGCGATCTATGCCGAGGTCAAGGCGGTATTCACCAACACCGCGCCGGTCGACGCCTACCGCGGCGCCGGCCGGCCGGAGGCGACCTATGTCGTCGAGCGCATCGTCGAAACCGCGGCCCGCGACCTGGGGCTGGACCCGGCCGAAATCCGCCGCCGCAACTTCATCACCAGCTTCCCCTACGCCACGCCGGTCGGGCTGACCTACGACATCGGCAACTACGAGGCGCACCTGGCCAAGGCCATTGCGCTGGCCGACGTGGCCGGCTTTGCCGCGCGCAAGGCGGCGTCGGCGGCCAAGGGCCGGCTGCGTGGCCTGGGCTACAGCTGCTACATCGAGGCCTGCGGCCTGGCGCCGAGCAACATCGCCGGCGCGCTGGGCGCGCGCGCCGGGCTGTTCGAGGCCGGCGAGGTGCGCGTACACCCCACCGGCACGGTGACCGTCTTCACCGGCTCGCACAGCCACGGCCAGGGCCATGAAACCACCTTTGCGCAGGTGGTTGCGGCCAGGCTGGGCATACCGGTGGACAACGTGGAGATCGTCCACGGCGACACCGGCCGCGTGCCGTTCGGCATGGGCACCTACGGCAGCCGCTCGCTGAGCGTGGGCGGCACCGCCATCGTCAAGGCGGTCGACAAGATCATCGCCAAGGGCAAGAAGATTGCCGCCCACCTGCTGGAGGCCGCCGATACCGACATCGAGTTCGCCAACGGCGAGTTCAGCGTCGCCGGCACCGACAAAAAGCTGCCCTTTGGCAGCGTGGCGCTGACCGCCTATGTGCCGCACAACTACCCGCTGGACAAGCTGGAGCCTGGGCTGAACGAAAACGCCTTCTACGACCCGACCAACTTCACCTACCCGTCGGGCAGCTACGTCTGCGAGGTCGAGGTCGACCCCGAAACCGGCGTCACCCGGGTCGAGAGCTTTGTCGCGGTCGACGACTTCGGCAACCTGGTCAACCCGATGATCGTCGAGGGCCAGGTCCACGGCGGCCTGGCGCAGGGGCTGGGCCAGGCGATGATGGAAGGCGCGGCCTACGACGCTGAGTCCGGCCAGTTGCTCAACGGCTCGTACATGGACTATGTGATGCCGCGCGCCGATGACCTGCCGAGCTTCCGCGTCGACCACACCGTCACCGCGTGTACGCACAACCCGCTGGGCGTCAAGGGCTGCGGCGAGGCCGGCGCCATTGGCTCGCCGGCGGCCTTCATCAACGCACTGACCGACGCGCTGGGCGTGCGCGACATCGCCATGCCGGCCACTGCCGAGCGCGTGTGGCGCGCCATCCAACGCAAGGCCTGAGGAGAGCCGCAGCATGTACCCCTTCACCTACACCCGGGCCGCCGACGCGCAGGCCGCGGCGGCGGCGTTCAGCGGCGACGCGCGCTACCTGGCCGGCGGCCAAAGCCTGATCCAGGCCATGCGCATGCGGCTGTCGCAAAGCGAGCGGCTGGTCGACCTGGGCGGCGCGGCCGACCTGGCCGGCATCCGTGTCGAGGGCAACCAGCTCGTCATCGGCGCGATGACCCGCCACGCCGTGGTCGGTTTCTCGGCCGACGTGCAGCGCCTGCTGCCGGCGCTGGCCGAACTGGCTGGCGGCATCGGCGACCAGCAGGTGCGCGCGATGGGCACGCTGGGCGGCTCTATCGCCAATGCCGACCCGGCCGCCTGCTACCCCAGCGCGGTGTTGGCGCTCAACGCCAGCGTGCAGACCAACCGCCGCACGATTGCTGGCGAGCAGTTCTTCACCGGCCTGTATGAAACCGCATTGCAGCCCGGCGAGCTGGTCACCGCGGTGCGCTTTCCTGTCGTGCCGCGCGCGGCCTACGTCAAGTTCAAGCAGCCGGCGTCGCGTTTTGCGCTGGTTGGCGTGTTTGTCACGCAGACCGACAGCGGCGTGCGCGTGGCGGTCACCGGGGTCAAAGGCCATGTCTTTCGCGCCAGCGCGCTGGAGCAGGCACTCACCGCCAGCTTCACGCCGGCCGCCGCCCGGGCGGTGCGGCTGCCGGTGGACGGCATCAACAGCGACCTGCACGGCAGCGCCGAGTACCGCGCGGCGATGGTCAGCGTGATGGCCGCGCGCGCGGTGGAGGCGGCGTTGGCGCGCCCGCGCAGTGCCTGACGCGCTGGGCACGCCGGCCTCGGTCGACGAGGTCCAGGCGCGGCTGGCGGCACAGCACTACCTGTGCGACCGGCGCCTGGCCACCGCGCTGTTTCTGAGCCTGAAGCTGCAGCGCCCGCTGTTTCTGGAGGGCGAGCCCGGCGTCGGCAAGACCGAGCTGGCCAAGGCGGTGGCCGCGCTGCTGGGCACCACGCTGCTGCGCGTGCAATGCTACGAAGGGCTGGACGTGGCGCAGACCGCCTACGAGTGGAACGTGGCGCGGCAAATGGTCGAAATCCGGCTGGCCGAGGCGGCGCAGCGCGGCGCCGGGGCGATCGACCACGACGCGCTGGTGCAGCAGTTGTATTCGCGCGCCATGCTGATCGAGCGGCCGCTTTTGCAGGCGCTGACCGCCGCGCGCCCGCCGGTGCTGCTGATCGACGAACTCGACCGCGCCGACGAGCCGTTCGACGCCTATTTGCTCGAAGTGCTGGCCGAGCACCAGATCACCATTCCCGAGCTTGGCACGCTGCGCGCCGCGCAGCCGCCGGTGACGCTGATCACCAGCAACCGCACGCGCGAAATCCACGACGCGCTCAAGCGCCGCTGCCTGTACCACTGGGTGGAGTTTCCCGACGTTGAACGCGAGCTGCACATCGTGCGGCTGAAGGCGCCGGGGGTCGGCGAGCGGCTGGCGCGGCAGGTGGTTGAGTTCGTGCAGCGCATGCGCGGGCTGGACCTGTTCAAGTCGCCGGGGATTGCCGAAACCATCGACTGGGCCAACGCGCTGGTGGCCTTGAACACCCTGCAGCTTGACCCGGCCAGCGTGCAGGACACGCTGGGCGTGCTGCTGAAGTACCAGGACGACATCGCCCGCATGCAGGCCGGCGACGTCAGCAAGCTGCTCGACGAGCTGCGCGCCCGCGCCATCCTTGACGCCGCGTGAGCCAAGCGTGCTGCTGGCCGACAACATCGTCCACTTCTCGCGCGTGCTGCGCGACGCCGGGCTGGCGGTCGGCCCCGACCGCGTGCTGGCCGCGCTGGCCGCGGTGCAGGCGGTGGGCATTGACCGGCGCGACGACGTCCATGCCGCGTTGTCGGCGGTGATGGTGGCGCGCCACGACGAACAGGTGTTGTTCGACGCCGCGTTCGACACCTTCTGGCGCGACCCCAAGCTGCTGCAGCAGATGCTGCACGCCTTGCTGCCCAAGGTCAGCGGCCGCGGCGAACGCGTGCCGCCGCCGCGGCCGCGCCGGCTGGCCGACGCGCTGGCGCCGCCCGCGCCGCCCAAGCCGACGCCGCCAGCGGCTGCGGCCGACCAGCCGGTCGAATTTGAGGCCGCCTTCACCGCCAGCGAGCGCGAGCGCCTGCAGCGCGCCGACTTCGAAACCATGACCCGCGCCGAGTACGACTGGGCGCAGCGCATCGCGCGCAGCCTGCCGCCGCCGGTGCCGCGGGTGCGGCTGCGCCGCCACCAGCGCGCGCCGCAGCACGCGGCGCAAGGCCGCATCGATTTGCGGCGCACGCTGCAGGCGATGGCGCGCGCGCCGCACGCGTTGCTGCCGCAGTTCACGCAGCCGGTGGTCGACTGGCCGCCGATCGTCGTGCTGCTCGACATCTCAGGCTCGATGGCCAGCTACGCGCGGCTTTTTCTGCACTACGTGCATGGCGTGATGCGCCGCCACCTGCGCGTGCAGGTGTTTACCTTCGGCACCCGGCTGACCTGCATCACCCGCTGCCTGCGCCACCGCGACCCCGATGTCGCGCTGCAGGCCGCCGACGCCCAGGTGCCCGATTGGCGCGGCGGCACGCGCATTGCCGCCGCGTTGCGCGACTTCAACCGGCGCTGGGCGCGCCGCGTGCTGGGCGCCAACGCCGCGGTGCTGCTGGTCAGCGACGGGCTGGACCGCGACGAGCACGGTGGCCTGTCGGCCGCCGCGGCGCAGTTGCACCGGCTGGCGCACCAGGTGGTGTGGCTCAACCCGCTGCTGCGCTTTGACGGCTTTGAGCCGCGCGCGGCCGGCGTGCGCGCCTTGCTGCCGCACGTCGACCGCTTCCTGCCGGTACACAACCTGGCCAGCCTGGCCGACCTGGCGACCGCCTTGCGCACGCCGGCGCGACCACCAGCGCACTGGCTGCAACGACCACCGGCGCGACCACCGATACGACCACCAGCACGACCGCTCGCCCGGCCGATGGCCGCTCACTTTTCAAGTTGAAGCGAATCAACCATGGAACTGCAAGGCCAACGCCTGATACCCGCCAGCCGTGAGCGCACCTGGCAAGCGCTGAACGACCCGGCCATCCTCAAGCAATGCATCAGCGGCTGCGAGTCGCTGGAACGCGTGGCCGACGACGCGCTGCAGGCGCTGGTGGCGGTCAAGGTCGGCCCGGTCAGCGCGCGCTTCAAGGGCAGCCTGAAGATTCTTGATGCGGTGCCGCCCGAGCGCTACACCATCGCCTTCGATGGCCAGGGCGGGGTCGCCGGTTTCGGCAAGGGCTCGGCCGACGTCACGCTGAGCGAAGACGGCCCGGCACAAACGCAGATGCAGTACGTGGCGCGGGCCCAGGTCGGCGGCAAGATGGCGCAAATCGGCTCGCGGCTGGTCGATGCCGCGGCGAGCAAGGTGGCCGATGATTTTTTCCAGGCCTTCGAAGCCTTGCTGCGCGCCGAGTCGGAGCAGGCCGCGGCCGCCGGCGCCGGCGCGGCGGCGCTGGCCACGCCGGCCGAGGCCACGCCGGCGGCTGAAGCGACTTCGCTGCCGCGCTGGCTGTGGTGGGTGCTGGCGCTGGCGGCGCTGCTGGCGCTGGCCGCGGTGTTGTGGCGCTGAGCGGCGCGCGGCAGCGGCGCATGATGGTGGCGCGGTCATGGCGCCGCGGGGCCGGTCGGGCTGACCGGCGCCGCGGCCAGGCAGGAGTTTTTCGATGGACAGCCTAGACCTTCAGGTGCTGCAGCAAGCCCATGACTGGCAGCAGGCCGGGCATGCGGTGTGGCTGGTCACGGTGATTGAAACCTGGGGCAGCGCGCCGCGGCCGCCGGGGGCACTGCTGGCCTTGCGCGGTGACGGCCAGGTGGTCGGCTCGGTCTCCGGCGGCTGCGTCGAGGACGACCTGATCGAGCGCGTGCGCCATGGCGAGCGCGTCGACTCGCCGTCCTTCGTCAGCTACGGCGTGAGCAAGGAAGAAGCGGCGCGCTTCGGCCTGCCCTGCGGCGGCAACCTGCGGCTGGTGCAGGAGCCGCTGCGTGACGTGGCCTGGATCGCCGAGGTGCTGGCGCGCACCGCGCGCCACGAGCTGGTGGCGCGCCGGCTTGACCTGGAAAGTGGCGCGGTGACGGTCGAGCCGGCGCAGCGCGGCCAGGCCTTCAGCTTCGACGGCCGGCAGATGCGTGCGCTGTTTGGCCCACGCTGGCGGCTGCTGATGATCGGTGCCGGCCAGCTCTCGCGTGCGCTGGCGCCGCTGGCGCTGGCGCTGGACTTCGAGGTCATATGCTGTGACCCGCGCGAGGAATACCACCTGGGCTGGGACGTCGCCGGCACCACCTTCAGCCGCCGCATGCCCGACGACCTGGTGCTGGAGCTGGCGCTGGACGCGCACAGCGCGGTGGTGGCGCTGACCCACGACCCCAAGCTCGACGACATGGCGCTGCTGGAGGCGCTGAAATCGCCCGCCTTCTACATCGGCGCGCTGGGCTCGCGCGGCAACACCGCCAAGCGCCGCCAGCGGCTGGCACTGTTTGACCTGAGCCCGGCGCAGATCGACCGCCTGCACGGCCCGGTCGGGCTGGACCTGGGCGCGCGCACGCCGGCCGAGATCGCGGTGGCGATTGCGGCCGAGCTGGTGGCGGTAAGAAACGGCGTCGCGCTGACGCAGAAAAAACCCGGCTCGGCGCTGCCGGCGGCGGCTGGATAGCATTCGGCGTGCCGGCCGACAGCAGCGGCACGCGTCTACCGGCTCTTCTTCAACACCTCTTCGCCGGCCCACAGCGCGTCCAGGTGCGGAAAATTCCAGCGCCCGGGCGGCTCGCGGTCGGTGATGCGGTCGCTTTGGTCGGTCGCCAGGTCGATGACCTTGGGCGGCAGCGGCATTTCGGTGCGTGTGTCGAAAAACACCTTGACCACCGGCACGGTCAGGTTCTTGGCGTTTTGCTCGATCACCACCGCCAGCCGGCCGGAGGCCAGCCGCACCAGCGCGCCGTTCGGGTAAATGCCCAGGCTGCGCACAAAGTGGCGGAAAACGGTGTCGTCGAACTGGCCCTTCCAGCTCGCCATCTTGGACACCGAATCGGCCGGGTCCCAGCCGTCCTTGTACGGGCGGTTGGAGGTGATTGCGTCGTACACGTCGCACACCGCGCCCATGCGCGCGATCAGGCTCAACTGCTCGGCCGGCAGCGCGCGTGGGTAGCCGCGGCCGTCGGTGCGCTCGTGGTGGTTGAGCACCACGTCCATCGCCGCCTCGTTGGCGCCTTTGGCTTCCTGCAGCATGGCGTGGCCGCGCACCGGGTGGGTGCGGATGATGGCGAACTCGGCGTCGGTCAGCTTGCCGGGCTTGTTCAGAATGTCCAGCGGCACCGCGGCCTTGCCCAGGTCGTGCAGCAGGCCGGCCAGGCCGGCGTCGCGGCAGGCGGCGTCGTCAAAACCCATTTGCCGGCCGAGCGCGACCATCAGCGCGCACACCGCCACCGAGTGCATGTAGGTGTAGTCGTCTTGCGTCTTCAGCCGCGCCAGGCTGACCAGCGCGCCAGGGTTGCGCAGCACCGACTCGGTGATGTCGTTGACCAGCGGCTGGCAGTGCTCGGCGTTCAGCGCGTGGCCCAGGCGCGCCTCGGCAAACATCGACGACACCGCCTCGCGCGAGCGCTGGCACAGCAGCGCAGCGCGGTGCATTTCCTCGCGCATCGCCACGCGCGGCTCGGGCGCGGCCGGTGCGGGCGCGCGGGCCGGCGGCGGCGCGGCAGGTGCGGGCAGCGCGGTTGGCGCGGCGGTGGTTGCTGGCGCCGGTTCTGGCGCGGGCGCTGCGGCAAGCTGTACGGCGTTGTCGGCCGGAGGTGGCGCCACGTCGACGCCCAGCGCGGCGTCTATCCAGCATTCGCGCACCTTGCTGGCGACCAGCGCCTGCAGGTCGGCCGGATCGCGCAGCACGAACCGGGTGCGCCAGAACGGGTGGTCCAGCCACGGGCCGTCCAGCGCGTGCAGATGCATGCCCAGTCTTAGCTCCGAGACCGGGATTTTCTTCAACGTGTGGTCGCGCGCGCCCATGGTGTGCTCCAGCCGCTATCGGCAGCCGGCGCGGTGTGCTTGAGCGCTTAGGCGCCGGCGGCCGGCGCCTAAGCGCCACGGGCCGCTGCAAAAGTCGCAGCGGCCCGTGGCCGGGTTGGGGTCGACCGGGCCGGCGCGCGCAGCGGCGCCGGCGCCGCGTTCAGCGCATGCGCGGCTCGGGCACCACGTGCAGCTCGCCTGGCAGCGAGGCAATCCAGCCCGCGGCCTGTTTGATTTCGGCGTTGCTGAAGGTGGCCGACTTCTTGCCGTCGGCTTCGCGCACCAACTGGCCGCGCATGATGGCGTGGGCGCGGCCGACCATGGCGTTGCCGTCGGTGGCATAGGCGCGCATCGCCGCCGACAGGTAATCGGCGTACTGGCCGGCCAGCCGCGGGTAGGTGCCGTCTATCGGCGTGCTGAAGTTGGCACCGTGGCAGGCGGTGCAGGCGGTGAGCCGGTCTTTCAGCGCTTCAGGCATCGCCGAGGCCAACGCCGCCGGCGCCGCGCTGCCGGCGGCCTTGCCTTGTTGCTCATAAAACGCGCCGAGGTCGGCCATGTCCTGGTCGGTCAGGCCGCCGGCGATGCTGCGCATGGTCGGGTGCTTGCGCTCGCCCTTTTTGTATGCACCCAGCGCCGCGACGATGTACTTGGCGCCCTGGCCGGAAATCATCGGCACCTTGTAAATCTCGGGGAAGGTGGCCTGGTAGCCGACGATGCCGTGGCAGCCAATGCACATGTGCGCGCGTGCCTTGCCGGCCGCCGCGTCGCCGGCCTTGGCGTCCTGCGCCAGGCTGAAGGTGCAGGCGCTGGACAAGGCCAGCAGCGACGTCAAGGCAAGCGCTTTGTTCATGGGCGTGGAACCTGTCGTTTTGTGGGCCTGAGGGTGGCCGTTTTGGTGGCTGCTGGCGCGGCGGCGCAGCAGGGCGCCGCATCGAATTTGTTTGGCAGCTTTGCGTTTGATCAAAGCGGCGCGGCGGATTATAGAAGCCACCCACCACCGCCGCGGCGCCTGCCAGCGGGCGACGCAAACGCCTGAAACCGACCCGTATACTGGTTTGAACCGACCTCGTCCAGGCCGCTTCCACGAGCGCCCGCGCGCGCTGCACCATGAAGTTTCAAGGCACCGAAAACTACGTCGCCACCGCCGACCTGATGCTGGCGGTCAACGCCGCCATCACCTTAAAACGCCCGTTGCTGGTCAAGGGCGAGCCCGGCACCGGCAAGACCATGCTCGCCGAAGAGGTGGCCAACGCGCTGGGCATGCCGCTGCTGCAGTGGCATATCAAGAGCACCACCAAGGCGCAGCAGGGGCTGTACGAGTACGACGCGGTGAGCCGGCTGCGCGACAGCCAGTTGGCCAGCGTGCAGGGCGACGAGAAGGTGCGCGACATCCGCAACTACATCGTGCGCGGCACGCTGTGGCAGGCCTTCACCGCCGACGCGCCGGTGGCGCTGCTGATCGACGAGATCGACAAGGCCGACATCGAATTCCCGAACGACTTGCTGCGCGAACTCGACCGCATGGAGTTCTACGTCTACGAGACACGCGAACTGGTGCGCGCCAGGCACCGGCCGGTGGTCTTCATCACCTCGAACAACGAAAAAGAGCTGCCCGACGCCTTCCTGCGCCGCTGCTTCTTCCACTACATCAAGTTCCCCGACGCGGCGACCATGCAGCGCATCGTCGATGTGCACTTCCCGGCACTGAAGAAGGACTTGCTGACGCAGGCCATGCGCGTGTTCTACGACGTGCGCAACCTGCCGGGGCTGAAGAAAAAGCCCAGCACCTCGGAACTGCTCGACTGGCTCAAGCTGCTGGTTGCCGAGGACATTCCGCTGGAGGCGCTGCAGAGCAAGGACGACAAGGTGTCGGTGCCGCCGCTGGTCGGCGCGCTGCTGAAGAACGAGCAGGATGTGACGTTGTTTGAGAAGCTCGTGTTCATGCAACGACACAATCGTTGACCCCCGGCCGCCTGGCGGCCGCCCCCCGAGGGGGCTACCGGATCCCGACCGGGAAACCCGGATCGGGTCCGGCCCTTCGACAACCAGCCCGCTCCCCTGGCCGCTGCGCGGCCTGTCCCCTGCCGGGGACCAAGAAATGCCGCTGCGCGCCTGCGCCACTAACCGGTTAGTCCTGCAAATTCGGCCCCGAACCGCGCCGAAGGCCGTTTTTGCAGGAACTGCAGTGGCTGTTCTGCAAAATGCGGCTCGACAACAGGTTAGGCATCGCATATGCACCTGTTTGTCATCGCAATAATCACCGGACTCGCGATGGGCGTATGGGCCGTCGCAATGTCCGTCTGGGGCATTTGTGAAAATATTGCACAGTTTGCCC
>WBZS01000706.1_pt1 | contig 35729 bp, 30 predicted proteins | sample 5204201 | NCBI WGS metagenome assembly WBZS01 (sample SAMN12344357, study PRJNA552823) | activated sludge metagenome | biome: Activated sludge suspended growth; feature: Nitrification reactor; material: Wastewater; isolation source: activated sludge from nitrification reactor of wastewater...
TTGGTTAACCCGAAGGAAAATAACGCAGGGCCTAACTGCCTTTGGCGTCAACGCAAAAAAGATTTGATGCGAAGCATTCTGTTTCGTAAGGATGGCGCGTTCCGTCGTTTCACGAAGCTTGGAAGCCTCCTGTTCTTTCTTCTTTTTCTGGCAACGATTTGGTTTGCGATACCTGCCGCCCGATAGCTATAAGGACCAGTAGGGTGCAATAAGGACGCGCAGGGTCCAATAAGCGCAGCGCATTGCACCGAGCAATTTCATTCGGCGCAATATCGATTGCGCCCTACCTGGGGTACGCTCAGCCCAAGCTGCCGCTGAGCTTGGTCGTTGGCAGCCACGAGGACGCTTGTTGCGCCAGGTTAGCATGTTTGATAACATGCATACATGGCGTTTCAAGTCGAGTACTTCCATGTACGCGTGCTTGCGGAAATCGAATCCTGGCCGGTCGATGTCCTTGCGGACTATGCGCGCCTTGTTGAACTGCTAACCGAGTACGGCCCGAGGCTTCGCTTGCCGCATTCGCGCGCCTTTGGCGATGGCTTGTTCGAGTTGAGACCCCGTGGTCGGGCTGGCACAGGTCGCGCGTTCTACTGCTTCGTATCCGGCAAGCGCGTCATTGTGCTCCATGCGTTCATCAAGAAGACGCCGCAAACACCCGATCGAGACCTGAATCTGGCGCGCAAGCGCCTGAAGGAATTGCAAAATGGCTGAACTCAAGTACACACCCGTCCCCCACGATCACAAGGCGTTTCTCGCCAAGTCCCGTGCGCGCAAGGGCTTCAGCGAAGCCTACGATGCTTTGGCGCTGGAGTATCAAGTTGCAGGTCAAATGCTCAAGGCCCGCTCCCGCGCTGGCCTCACTCAAGATGCAGTTGCCGAGCGCATGGGTACAACCAAGAGTGCCATCTCTCGCCTCGAATCAGCGGGAAAGCATGCCCCATCGCTCACAACGCTCAAGCGCTATGCAAGCGCCGTAGGTTGCGAACTTCAAGTCAAGCTAGTGCGGCAGAAAGCGACGTGACACCTGATCGGGTGATGGCCGGCTTCTGACGACTGATAAGCAGTGATAAGAGCAAGTGACAAGGGGCCGGGTTGAATTTCCGCCGTAACCGCCACTATCGCCGGCCTGCGGGCCGCATGGATAGGCGATCTTCAGGCATGCCAGCCACAAGCGCCTAGCCATGCGGCTCCCATGGCAGGCATTCCGCAGCGGCCCTGCCGGTGCGGCTCGCAGGCGATAGACGGGACGGGCCGGTCTTGCTATTCCCCTTCGAGCAAGGTCGCGCGGCTGGGCTTTGCGATCAGGCGCGCCGGCGTTCTGTCGTGCGCGAACGGACATGCCCAGCCTTGGCCACCGCGGGTGCTTGACGGTGCGGGGTTGGCGGCGTATCGTAATGACTAACCAGTCAGTTATCAATTCGTGCGTCCCGGCACATTCCGCGCCGGATCGCCCCTTCGGATGGCGCCCATGCAAACTGAAGTTCGCCCCCGCTTCTCTCGCCGCAAGGAAGCGCGCCCGCAGGAATTGACGGCGGCTGCCTTGTCGCTGTTCGTCGAGCGCGGATTCGCCGCGACCAAGCTCGACGACGTTGCCGCCCGGGCCGGGGTTTCCAAGGGCACGCTGTATCTGTACTTCGACAGCAAGGACGCGTTGTTCAAGGCGGTCATTCGCGAAGGCATCGTGCCGGCGCTGGAACACGGCGAAGTGCTTTACCAGCGCTACGCCGACGACCCGGAGCGCCTGTTGCGCGAGATCCTGCTCGGCTGGTGGGAGATGATCGGCTCGACCGAACTCGGCGGCATTCCGAAGCTGATGATGGCCGAGGCGCAGAACTTCCCCGAGGTGGCGAAGTTCTATTTCGACGAAGTGATGGGCCGCGGCCGCGAACTGGTGCGCCGTGCGCTGCGGTTGGGCATCGAGCGCGGCGCCTTCCGCCGCGTCGACGACGAGCTGATCGTCAATGTGCTGATGGCGCCGCTGATCCACCTGGCAACCTGGCGCTACTCGTTCGCCTGCTGCGAGCCCAAGCGTATGGACCCGCGCGCCTATCTCGATGCCTATCTCGACCTGGTGTTCCACGGCCTGCTCGTCGCGGGTGCAAAGGAGTCCCGATGATGCGTCTCTCGATCCTGTTTTGCGTCGCCTTGCTGATTGCCGGGTGTGCCCGGGAGCAGCCGCCGACCGAAGTGGTGCGGCCGGTGCGCACCCTGACGGTCGCCGCCGAGCACGCCGACCTGGTTGCCGAGTTCTCGGGTGAGGTGCGCCCGCGCTATGAATCGCGGCTGGGCTTTCGCATCGGCGGCAAGATTTCGCGCCGGCTGGTGGACGTCGGCGCCCAGGTCAGGAAGGGGCAGGTGCTGGCCCAACTCGACCCGCAGGATCTGAAGCTCGCCGAGACTGCAGCGCGCTCGAATGTCGCCGCGGCGATCAGCCAGTACGAGCTTGCCAAAGCCGAACTGGCGCGCTACCGCGACCTGCGGGCGAAGAACTTCATCAGCCAGGCGGAACTCGACCGGCGCCAGGCGACGCACGATAGCGCGCTCGCGCAGCTCAACGCGGTACGCGCCCAGTCGAGCATCCAGGACAACCAGGCCGACTACACGGCGCTGCGCGCCGATGCCGATGGCGTGATCACCGCGGTGGAAGCGGAGGCGGGCCAGGTGGTCGCCTCCGGGCAGATCGTGTTCCGGCTGGCCCAGACTGCCGAGAAGGAGATCGCCATCGGCGTGCCCGAGGACAAGGTCGAGGCGATACGCGCCGCGCCGCGGGTCGAGGTGTCGCTGTGGGCCGCGCCCGGCCGCGCGTCGGGTGGCCGCATCCGCGAGATTGCGCCGGCGGCCGATCCGGCCACCCGCACCTATGCCGTGCGCGTGACAGTCGACGCCCCGCCCCCGGCGATGCGCTGGGGCATGACGGCCAACGTCCGCTTTGCCGCGCGGACCCCGGCGCCGCTGATCCGGGTACCGCTGTCGGCACTGCTGCGCGAGGGCGAGCAAACCCTGGTCTGGGTGATGGACCCGAAAGCCTCGACCGTGCAGCGCGTGCCGGTCACGGTGGCCGGCCCGAACGGCAACGACGCGCTGCTGGCCGGCGGTCTGGCGCCGGGGCAGGTGATCGTCACCGCCGGCGCCCATCTGCTGCAACCGGGGCAGAAGGTCAGGCCGCTGGCCGATGAATCGGCCCCGCCGGCCGCCGCCCCCGCCACGGCGCCGGCCGCGGCGCGCGCCGGGCGCTGAAGCGATGCGCGGCTTCAATATTTCGGAATGGGCGATTCGTCACGCCGCCCTGACGCGCTACCTGCTGGTGATATTGCTGCTCGGCGGCGTGTTCGCCTACTTCCAGCTCGGGCAGAACGAAGATCCGGATTTCACCTTCCGCGTCATGGTGGTCAATTCGCGCCTGCCCGGCGCGACCGCCCGGCAGGTCGAGGAACAACTGACCGACCGCATCGAACGCAAGCTGCAGGAGACGCCTTATGTCGACAAGATCCGCAGCTACTCCAAGCCCGGCGAGTCGCTGATCTTCGTGCAGCTCAAGGGCAGCGTGCCGCCCAAGGAAGTGGCCGGCATCTGGTATCAGGTGCGCAAGAAAGTCGGCGACATTCGCGCCCAGTTGCCGGCCGGCACCCAGGGGCCGTTCTTCAACGACGAATTCGGCGACACCTACGGCTCGCTCTACGCCTTTTCCGCCGACGGGTTCGACTACCACCAGTTGAAGGATTACGTCGACTACGCGCGGCAGGAACTGCTGCATGTGCCGTTCGTCGCCAAGGTCGAGTTGTTCGGCGTGCAGGACGAGAAAGTGTTCGTCGAGTTCTCGCACAAGAAGTTCGCGCAACTGGGCATCGGCATCGAACAAGTGGTCGCCGCGCTCAACGCGCAGAACGTCATCGAGCCCGCCGGCACGCTGGTCACGGCGGAAGCGGACTTGCATGTGCGCGTGTCCGGCCAGTTCCGCGACGAGCGCGACCTGGAAAATCTGGTGTTGCGGGTGCCGGGCAACAACAACGCCTTTCGCCTCGGCGACTTCGCCAAAGTGACGCGCGGCTATGCCGATCCGCCGGTGCAGAAGATGCGCTTCAACGGCAAGGAGGTCATCGGCATCGGCGTGTCGATGGCCAAGGGCGGCGACATCGTCCGGCTCGGCCACGACCTCGACCATGCGATGAGCAAAATCCGCAACGATCTGCCGGTCGGCATCGAGGTCGCGCAGGTGGCCGATCAGCCGCGGGTGGTCAAGCGTTCGGTGGGCGAATTCCTGCGCACCTTGAGCGAGGCGGTGCTGATCGTGCTCGGCGTAAGTTTTCTGTCGCTCGGTCTGCACAAGAATCCGTTGCGCGTCGACATGCGGCCGGGGTTGGTGGTGGCGCTGACGATTCCGCTGGTGCTGGCGGTGACCTTTCTCTGCATGTGGCTGTTCAACATCGATTTCCAGAAAATCTCGCTCGGCGCGCTGATCATCGCGCTGGGCCTGCTTGTCGATGACGCGATCATCGTGGTCGAGATGATGGTGCGCAAGCTCGAGGAGGGCTACGAGCGGCTCGACGCGGCAACCTTCGCCTACACCTCGACCGCGATGCCGATGCTCACCGGCACCCTGATCACCGTCGCGGGCTTTTTGCCGGTCGGGATTGCCAAGTCGGTTGCCGGCGAATACACGTTCTCGATCTTCGCCGTCAACGCGATCGCGCTGCTGGTAAGCTGGATCGCGGCGGTGTTTTTCACGCCCTACATCGGCTATCTGCTGCTCAACGAGAAGCCGCCCGCAGGCGGGGCGCACGATCCGTTCGATTCGCCCGGCTATCGCCGGTTCCGCGCGCTGGTCGACTGGTGCGTGGCGCAACGCAAGACGGTGATCGTGATCACTCTGGCCGTGTTCGCGCTGGGTATTTTCGGCTTCCGTTTCATCCAGCAGCAGTTTTTCCCGAACTCGAACCGCGAGGAACTCAACGTCGAATTGTGGCTGGCCGAAGGCGCCGGTTTCGCCGCGTCCGAGCGCGAGGCCAAGCGCTTCGAGGCCTTCCTCCAGCGCCCGGAAGTTGCGCCCGACGTGGTCAACGTTGTCACCTATGTGGGTACCGGCAGCCCGCGCTTTTTTCTGCCGCTCGACCAGCAGTTGACCCACGCCAACTTCGCCCAGCTGTTCGTGCGGGCCAAGGATGTGGTGGCGCGCGAGCGGGTGCGCGAGAAGATCAAAGCCGTGCTGGCAGCGGAATTTCCCGATGTGCGCGGCCGCGTCAACCTGTTGCCCAACGGACCGCCGGTGGCCTACCCGGTGCAGTTTCGCGTCAAGGGGCCGGATGCCGTGCTGGTGAGAAGGTACGCCGACCAGGTCAAGGAAGTGATGCGGGCCGATCCCAACACCGTCGGCGTCAACGACAACTGGAACGAGCAGATCAAGGTGCTGCGCCTCGATCTCGACCAGGACAAGGCGCGTGCGCTGGGCATCAGCTCGCAGACCCTGGCGCGCGCCGCGCAGACGGTGCTGACCGGCACCACCATCGGCACCTTGCGCGAGGGCGACCGGCTGATCGATATCGTGATGCGCCAGCCGCTTGATGAGCGCAACGTGCTCGGCCGCCTCTACGACGCCAACATCCCGACCGGCAACGGCCGCTCGGTGCCCCTGTCGCAACTGGCGCGCGGCCAACTGGTGTGGGAGCCCGGCATCATCTGGCGCCAGGGGCGCGAGCCGACTATCACCGTGCAGTCCGAAGTGCCGGACGGCATTCAGGGGCCGTACGCCGCGATGCTGATCGATCCCAAGCTCGACGCCATCCGCGCCGGCATGCCGCCCGGCTACCGGATCGAGATTGCCGGTGCGATAGAAGAGAGCAAGAGCGGCCAGGACAGCATCAACGCCAACATGCCGCTGCTGGTGGTGATCATCCTCACGTTGTTGATGCTGCAACTGCAGAGTTTCCAGCGCACGCTGCTGGTGTTTCTGACCGCGCCGCTGGGAATCATCGGGGCGGCGCTGGCGCTGCTCGTCTTCCAGGCGCCGTTCGGCTTCGTGGCCACCCTCGGCGTGATCGCGCTGGCCGGCATGATCATGCGCAATTCGGTGATCCTGATCGACCAGATCGAGCAGGACATCGCCGCCGGCCGGCCGCGCTGGGATTCGATCGTCGATGCCGCGGTGCGCCGTTTCCGGCCGATCATGCTGACCGCGGCGGCGGCCATCCTGGCGATGATTCCGCTGACGCGCTCGATCTTCTGGGGGCCGATGGCGGTGGCGATCATGGGCGGCCTGCTGGTGGCGACGGTGCTGACCCTGCTGTTCCTGCCGGCGCTGTACGCCGCGTGGTTCCGCGTGCGGCGCGACGAACCTGCCCGGATTGGCGCCGGGCGGGCCGGCCCGGTGCCTGAAGTCCCGGCGGGATCGCCCGCCGGCCACTAGAGCGGAATTTGTCGGCTTGGCGCAGCGCGGCAGCCCGCCAAGTGCGGGTAAAATGACCGGCTTCGAGCGGCACGCCCGGTGACGTGCCGCGATCGGCAACCAGGGAGCAAAAGATGAACATGGATTTCGAGCGGGCACGGTTCAACATGGTCGAGCAGCAGATCCGGCCGTGGGACGTGCTCGACCAGGATGTGCTGGATCTGCTGTTCGCCGTCAAGCGCGAGAACTTCGTGCCGCCGGCCTACCGCAATCTCGCCTTCGCCGACATCAAGGTGCCGCTGGGTAACGGCCAGGCCATGCTCGAGCCCAAGGTCGAGGCGCGCATGCTGCAGGCGCTGGCGCCGCGCCGTGCCGACCGGGTGCTGCTGGTCGGCGCCGGCTCGGGCTACCTGGCCGCGCTGTTCGGCGCCCGTGCCGACGAGGTTCACGCGATCGAAATCGACCCGGCCCTGGTGGCGATGGCGCGCAACAATCTCGAGCATGCGCATGTCACGAATGTGGCGGTGGAGCAGGGCGATGCCGTGCGCGGCTGGCCGGCCCATGCGCCGTATGACGCGATCGTGCTCACCGGTTCGCTGCCCGCGCTGCCGCATGAATTGCTGGCACAGCTCAAGGTCGGCGGGCGGTTGTGCGGGATCGTCGGCGAGCCGCCGGCGATGTCGGTGCAACTGGTCACCTGCACCGCCGAGGGCGTCTACCAGACGCTCAACCTGTTCGAAACCAATGTCGCCGCGCTCGCCAACGCGCCGCACAAGGACAGCTTCGTTTTCTGAGTCGCCGGCAATCGCGATGCAGCAGATTTCCCCCGCGCAACTGGCGCAGGAACTCGAATCCGGCGAGCGGCCGGTCCTGCTCGATGTGCGCGAGCAGTGGGAGTACAACCACTGCCGCATCGAGGGCTCGCAACTGATGCCGATGCAGACCGTGCCGCTGCGCGTCGGCGAACTCGACCCGGCAAGGCGCATCGTCTGCATCTGTCATCATGGGGCGCGCAGCATGCAGGTCGGCCTGTTCCTCGAATCGAAGGGGTTTGCCGATGTCGTCAATCTGAGCGGCGGCATCGCCGCCTGGGCGCGCAACGTCGATCCGACAATGGCCACCTATTGAACCGAAGGCAACTGGAGAGTCGCATGCCGCACAGGATTTCGATCGTTGTCGGACTGAGCGCCGCGCTGCTGTTTGCGCCGGGCGTGCGTGCCGGCGATCTGCTGCAGACCTATCGCGACGCGCTGGCCAACGACAGCCAGTTTGCCGCCTCGCGCGCCCAGCTCGATGCCGGCCGCGAGAAGATCCCGCAGGGCCGCGCCGGGCTGTTGCCGACCATCGGACTGTCCGCCAACAGTAACTGGAACGACCTCGAAGTCAAGCGTCCCGCGGCAACCGACTCGCGCTTCAACTCCAACGGCTATGTGCTGCAACTGACCCAGCCGCTGTTCCGCTGGCAAAACGTGGTCGCTTACAACCAGTCGAAACTGCAGGTCGCGCAGTCCGAGGCGGTGTTCGCGCAGGCCCGGCAGGACTTGATACTGCGCGTCTCGCAGGCCTATTTCGACGTGCTGCTGGCGCAGGACACGCTGACCGTGGCGCAGGGGCAGAAGAAGGCGATCGCCGAGCAGCTCGAGCAGGCCAAGCGCAATTTCGAGGTCGGCACCTCGACCATCGTCGACACCCACGAAGCGCAGTCGCGCTTCGACCTTTCCGTGGCGCAGGAGATCGCCGCGCAAAGCGACCTCGAGGTCAAGCGCCAGGCGCTGCGCCAGGTCGTCGGCAAGGAGACGGAGGCCTTGAAGGCGCTCAAGTCGACGGTGCAGATCAGCCGACCGCAGCCCGACGACATCCAGCAATGGATGTCCGCTGCAGAGCAGAACAGTTACTCGGTCCAGGCGCAACAGGCCGGGCTCGAGATCGCCACGCGCGAAATCGACCGGCAGCGCGCCGGCCACTATCCGACGGTCGATCTGGTCGCCTCGCGCAACCACTCGAAAGGCCTGGGCTCCGGCGGCATTTCGCTCGGCACGTCGGAGACCGACTCCAACGTCATCGGCGTGCAGGTCGCGGTGCCGCTCTACCAGGGCGGGCTGGTCTCGTCGCGCGAGCGTGAAGCGGCCGCCCTCAAGCAGAAGGCGGCAAGCGATCTGGATAGCGCCCGCCGCGCCGCCGCGTTGGCGGCCAGCCAGGCCTACCTTGGCGTCAGCAGCGGCGCGGCGCAGGTCAAGGCGCTCGAGGCGGCGCTGGTTTCATCGCAGTCGGCGCTCGATTCGAACAAGCTCGGTTATGAAGTCGGGGTACGCATCAACATCGACGTGTTGAACGCCCAGCAACAGCTCTACACCACCCGGCGCGACCTGTTCAAGGCGCGCTACGACACGCTGCTCGCGCAACTGCGCCTGAAGGCCGCCGCCGGCTCGCTGGGCGAAGACGACGTGCAGCAGATCAACGCCCTGCTCGAACCCTGACCGGCCTGGAAGCGGCATCCAGCGGGCTTTTCGGGCACGACTGCCCGGAGAGCCGCGCCACTGCTGGTGCCTGGGGTTGCCGGCTCGCAGATCGTTCATTCATGCGGCTCGCAGGCCGGCATCGGTGACGCATCCGGCCCCGGGTCCGGGCAATCCGCTGCAGCTTCGCGCCGCCGCGACAGGGCGCGACAATGCGAATCGGCGATGCGAATCAAATAGCTGGACCGGTGCCGATGTGCTATGCTGCAGCGTCATGTTTTCGCTCTCCCGGGCGGATTCCCGGCGCATCGCTGCCGCCCGTTTTGCTGTCTTCATCCCGCCATTTTCCTTCACCTGTTTTCAAGGGGTATGTCCATGCGCCGTCGCGATTTCGTTGTTGCCGCTCCCGCCCTTATTCTCGTTGGTTGCAAGAACATGGATGCCGGCGGCGCATTGTCCGCAGCCGGCGATCTTGCCAAAGCCGCCAGCTTGACCGATGCCGAAGTCTCCGGCTACGCGGCGCAGATGGTCGTCGCCCAGGACAAGCAGGCAAAGATTCTCGGCGCGTCGAGCAAGTACGGCCAGCGCATGGCCAAGCTCACCTCCGGCCTGCAATCGTTCGACGGCCTCAAGCTCGACTTCAAGGTTTACGATTCCAATCAGATCAACGCGTTTGCCTGCCCGAACGGCGCGATTCGCTTTTATAGCGGTCTGATGGATGCGATGACCGACGACGAAATCCGTTACGTCATCGGTCACGAGATCGGCCACATCAAGCTGGGTCACAGCAAGTCGCGCATGCAGACCGCGCTTGCCACCAGCGCGGCGCAAAAGACGGCCGCCTCGTCGGGCAGCACGGCGGTGGCCGTGCTGGCCGATTCGCAGATCGGCGATCTGATGGCCAAGGTGGTGGTTGCGCAGCACTCGCAGAGCAACGAAAACGCCGCCGACGACTACGCGGTGCAGCAGTTTCTGACCAAGATCGGCTCGAACAAGAAGGGTGCGGTCACCGCGCTCGAGAAGCTCGCCGCGATGGGCAGCGGTGGGGGCGGGTGGACCTCGACCCATCCGGCGCCCAAGGAGCGCGCCGAGCGCATGAAGAAGCTGATCGGCTGAGCGGCCGGCTCTCGCGTCAAGCTGGCGGGCCCCCGGCCCCTCAATCCGGCAACGCCGCCAGCAGGTCGCGGATCTCGTCCTCGCCGAACTTGGCCATGCTCTCGCGATCTTCGCCGAGGATGCCGGCCGCAAGTTCGGCTTTCTTCTCCTGCAACGCCAGGATCTTTTCCTCGATGCTGCCGGCGGCGATCAGCTTGTAGACGAACACGTTCTTCGACTGGCCGATGCGGTGCGCGCGGTCGGTGGCCTGGTTCTCCACCGCCGGATTCCACCACGGGTCGTAGTGGATCACGGTGTCGGCGGCAGTCAGGTTGAGGCCGACGCCGCCGGCCTTGAGGCTGATCAGGAACACCGGCACCATGCCGTCCTGGAACTGCGCGATCGCCGCTTCGCGCTTTTGCGTCTGGCCGGTGAGCAGGCTGTAACCGATGCCGCGCTGCTTCAGTTCATCTTCGATCAGCGCCAGCATCTGGGTGAATTGCGAGAAGACGAGGATGCGCCGGCCTTCTTCCACCAGTTCCGGCAGCATCTCCATCAGCAGGTCGAGCTTGGCCCGCTCTTTCACCTTCTCCGCTGCCGGCAGCTTGAGCAGGCGCGGGTCGCAGCACACCTGGCGCAGTTTGAGCAGCGCATCGAGTATCACGATCTGGCTGCGCGCGAATCCCCTCGCGGCGATCTCGTCGCGTACCCGCTTGTCCATCGCACTGCGCACTGTTTCGTACAAGTCGCGCTGGCGGCCTTCAAGCTCCACGGTGCGCAGCACGATCGACTTGGGCGGCAACTCCTTGGCCACGTCCTCCTTCTTGCGCCGCAGGATGAACGGCGCCACCCGCTGCGCGAGCAAGCCGGCACGCAGCCTGTCGCCGCGCTTTTCGATCGGTGTGCGCCAGCGGGTGGTGAAATCCTTCGTGGCACCGAGAAAACCCGGCAGCAGGAAGTCGAATTGCGACCACAGCTCGCCGAGGTGGTTCTCCAGCGGCGTGCCGGTCAGGCACAGGCGGTGGCGCGCATCGAGCTGGCGCACCACCTGCGCGGCCTGGCTGGCGGCGTTCTTCACCGTCTGCGCCTCGTCGAGAATGACATAGTGGTAGGCGTGCGCGGCCAGCTGATCGCGGTCGCGCCACAGCAGCGGATAAGTGGTCAGGCACAGGTCGTGGTACGGAATCTGCGCGAACGCCTCGCTGCGCGCCTTGCCCTGCAGCTTGAGCACCGACAGTTCCGGCGCGAAACGCTCGGCCTCGCGCTTCCAGTTGAAGATCAGCGAGGTCGGCAGCACCACCAGCGCCGGCCGGTCGAGGCGGCCGGCGTGCTTTTCGGTCAGCAGATGGGCCAGCGCCTGCGCCGTCTTGCCCAGCCCCATGTCGTCGGCGAGGATGCCCGCCAGATCGTTGGCGCGCAGGTGCTGCAGCCAGGCCAGCCCTTCGAGCTGGTAGGGCCGCAACTCGATCGCCAGTCCAACGGGCGGCGCCAGCGCCTTGATGCCCTGCGCATTGCGGATGCGCGCATGCCAGTTCTCCAGCGGCTGCAGGCCGCGGGTCTGCCAGTTGTCGTCGAGCGCCTCGGCCAGCCGCGGCGCATCGAAGCGCGACAACCGCAGCGCACCGCGCTCGGGCGCATCGAACAAATCGACCAGGGTGCGGGCCAGCGGCTTGATCCGCTGCGCGGGAATCGCGATGCGCTCGCCGGCTTCGCTGAAAACGATGATGGTCTCGTCGTTGCCGATGCGTTCGAGTTTTTTCGGGTCGAGCCAGCGCGGTTCGTTGTGGAACAACTGGTGCAGCAGGGGCGCCAGTTCGAGCCGCCTGCCGTCTACCTCGATGCCCAGCGAGAGCGCGAACCAGCCGTTGGCATCTTCCTCGATCTGCGCATCCCAACTGGTCACGGCCAGCACGCGGTGACGAAAGTCCGCAGGGCACTCGATGCGCCAGCCGGCCTCGCGCAGCGCCGGCACATGCTCGGCGAAAAAGCCCTGCCAAGCGGCTTCGCTGGCCAGCCCGAGCAACTGTCCGCCGGCCTGCCCGTTGCTTTCGCGGCGCGGTTCCCGCCAACGCACCCAATGCGCCCGCAGAGGCTTGAGCCCCGCGCGGTCGAGGGCGGCCAGCGCCTTGTTCTCGGCCGTGCTGTCGCGCTTGATTCTGACCGCGCGGCCGTCGGGCAGCGAAACGACGCCGGGTTCGGCGCCGGGGACCAGTTCGGCCTCGCCGTAATGGAACGACGCCAGCGCGAAGTCGTAGTCGGCGGGCAGGTAAGTGTGCTCGTAGTCGCGGTGCCGGGCGTGGCCCCAGGTTGGCGCGGTATCGATGTGCAGCAGCGGTTCGAGCGGCAGGTCGAGTTCCTCGATCTCGCCGCTCTGGCCGGGCAGGGTGGCCGGCAGATCGGGCGCCACCTCGGCCAGCGCGGCGGCGACCAGCGGCAGTTCCTGCTCGGTCAGCGGCGGCAGGCGCAGCGCGTCGGCCAGCACATCGGCATGATCGGATTCGACCCGGCCGACCTCGCCGCGTGCCACGTCGAGGTAATACATCGGTTCGGTTCGCATGACGATGCCGGCCGGCGGTTCGGTGACCACGGCGGGCGCCAGACCGGCCGCCAGGTTGCGCCAGATCAGCCGCCCGCCGCGCGCAGCGCCGCGCGCCAGCGGCAGCAGCTTGTCGCCATAGCGCGGATCGGCGGTGGTCCACATGCGGCCGGTGGCCAGCACGCTCTCCAGCAGCGCGGCCCCGCTGTCGCCGGTGAGCACGGTGTCGCCGAAGATCACGCTCTTGCGCAAATGGCGCGCGAGGGCGCGAAACACGTCCAGGTCGCTTTCCTGCACGAATGACGGAGGCTTGCGCAGTGCCTGTTCGTGGTTGTACCAGTCGATGCAGGCGCCACGCGGATGCCCGGCTTCGTCCACCGGTCCCTTGAGCATCCGCAGCACGGCACAGGTTTCGGCGCTGCCGACGGCGATCACATAGAACAGCGCGTCGCGCGCGCGTCGCGGCACGGCTGACTTTTGCGCGGCTTCGATGCGCTTTTTCAGTCCGGCTGCCCACTGCACCACTTCGTTGCGCGGCCGGGCGGCCGGCAGGCCCTGCCCGCGCAGCGCCAGCAGCAGCGCCGCCGCATGCTTGCAGCGATTGCCGACCGGGCAGGTGCAGCGGGTGCCGATGTCCAGCGAGGGCGCGCCGAAGAACTCGCGCGCCTCGAACTGTACCGACACCACGTAGGGCGCGTGGGCTGAACCCTGCACCTTGGCGCGTACCAGGCTGCCCGCGCGCTCGATGCCGCGTACCCGATTCACATAGCTGCGGGCCTTGGCGAGGGCCGAGTTGGAAAAGAATTCCGACAGCGCGGCCTCATCGAGCCGCGCGAGCGATTTCGCCAGATCCATCGATTGCCGCTAAACGGTGCAAACCGGCAATTGTGCCTGAAGCGCGCGTCAGGCGAATGCTGTGCATTCGCCGGGCTGGAAGCCTCATGGAATGGCGATCTTGACGGCCCATGCCCGGAGAGCCGCTCCAAGCAAGGCTTCCAGGCATGGCAGGCTGAAGAACGCCATTCCATGCGGTATGCAGGCTACCTCTATTCCGGGCTCGTATCAGGGTCGGGCGGCGCGCTTGCCGGCACGCGGTATTGCTCGGTGGCCCAGGCGCCCAGATCGAGGTTGCGGCAACGCTCGCAGCAGAACGGGCGCCAGCGGCTCTCCGGCGTCCATGGCACGTCCTTGCCGCAGGCCGGGCACTTGACGATGCGCGGGCCCTGCTGCGCCATCAAAGGTTGCAGAAAGTGAGTTCGAACGGCACCTCGGCTTCCGAAGGGCGCGGACGCAGTTCGACGCCGGGCGAGGTGAAACGGATGTTGAGGGCATACTTGTTGGCGCTGATCTCGGGCACGAACGGTTCGCCGCGGCCGATGCGCACGCGCACCATCAGCGCGGTGCGCCCGCCCAGCATCAACTGGAAGGCGCCGCGCGGCGCGGCGCAACGCTCGGGCCGGCCGCTGGCGCGCAGCAGGCGCAGGACGATCGACAGGCCGTCGCGGATCGGCAGCACCGGGCCGATCCACTGCACCAGGTCGTGGCGGCGCTGTTCGGCGCTGCCATGCAGCCAGTAATGGTAGGAGGGCAGGTCGAACTCGCACACGCCGCCGGGTATGCCCGCACGGCTCTTGATGCTCATCAGCCATTCGTTCTCGCGCAGGTACTGGCCGATCTTGCCCGCCATTGCCAGCAAGGCGCTTGCCGCCTGCTCGATTTCGTACAGCGCGCCCGACAGCGCCTCCTCGGAAACATCGGGGTTGTTGCGAAAGCCGAGCAGAGACTGGCGCTGGCGTTCCAGTTCCTGCACCAGGTCGACCTTGAGGTCGGCGCGCCCGGCGACATCGAGAATCTCGAACAGCGTGAGCAGCGCGACATGGTGCTCGAACGGCGTTTCGCCGCGGATGAAATGCGCCGTCTTGTCGAACAGATCTTCCAGCCGCAGCAGCGTCCGGATTCGTTCGTTAAAGGGATATTCGTAAGTGATCACCGCGCTGGCCGTGCTCGCGAACCGGGGTGGAATTGTCCTCGGCGATCATAGCACAGGGGCAAGCGGCCCTTCGGCCAGGCGGCGGTAGGCCGCATCCAGCGCGGCGACCTGGCGACGCAGGGCGTCGACATCGCCGTCGTTGTCGATCACGTCGTCGGCGGCGGCCAGGCGCTCGGCCCGCGTCGCCTGCGCGGCCATGATCGCGCGCACCGCCTGCGGTGTCAGGCCGCTGCGCGCGATAACGCGATCGACCTGGGTCTGTTCGCTGCAATCGACCACCAGCACGCGGTCCACCCGATCGCGGTAGGTGCCGGATTCGACCAGCAGCGGCACCGCCAGCAGGGTGTACGGTGCGTCGGCCGCGGCCACTTGAGCGGCGGACTCGGCGCGGATCAGCGGGTGCAGAATCGCTTCGAGGCGCTTGCGCTGCGCCGGATCGGCGAACGCCAGTTCGCGCATTGCCGCGCGGTCGAGCGCACCCCGGGCATCGATCACACTCTCGCCGAAGGCCGCGCGGATTGCCGCCATCGCCGCGCCGCCCGGCCCGGTGAGATCGCGCGCGATGACGTCGGTATCGACGATCGCGGCGCCGCGGGCGCGGAACAACTCGGCGGCATAGCTCTTGCCGCTGCCGATGCCGCCGGTCAGGCCGATCACCGGGGAGCGATGCATGATTTTTTCGGCATGGCGCTCACCATTTTGCGCACTGGTCTCGCCGTGCCGCCGAATTGGCCGCCAGCGCCAGTTCGGCCATCTCGCCGACCCGGTCGGCCGGGCCGCGCATGTCGAGCGTGTGGCGGCTACCCGGCACCGATCTGACGGTGATCCGCGCGCCCCCGACGCCCTTCTTCTGCAGTTGCCGCAGGAAATCCTGGGCGGCGGCTTCGCTTTTGAACAAGCCGAGCGAAACCGCATTGCGATGCTCGCTCTCCTCGCGGATGATGAAGGCGCCGACCACGCCCTGGTTGCGTACCTCTTCGGCGCGCCTGACCGCGGTTTCGCGATCCGGCAGCGGCGGCAGGTTGACCCACCACGAGGAGCCCTCCAGCGTCCGGTCGCGCAGTTTCAACCCGTCCTCGCCGCCCAGTTTGGCTTTCAGCGCCGCGACCTGCTCGGCGGTCAGGCCGGTAACCGCGACGCAGCGTTCGGGTTGCGGCGGCGGCTCCGGCTTGTTCTCGGCAACCGGGCTGGCGGCTGCCTTCTTGCCGGATGCGACTGTTTCGCTCGAGCCGTTGTCGGGGGCCGGGGCGGCGGGCGCCGTTGTCCCGCCGGCGGGGGGTGTCACATCGGGTTTGGCTGCCGGCTCGCTCGGCGGTGCCGGTCTGGCTTCGTCGGTGCCCGTCACCACGCGGATCTTTTGCGGATCGATCTGCATCGCCAGTCTTCCCGGCTCGCGCCCGGACGAGCCGCCGAACAAGCTGCGGCCGAGCAGGAGCACCAGCAGGTTGGCCAGCAGCAACACGATCAACAGGGTACGCAGAATGCTCATGACGACAGCCTACTCCAATCCGGCCTGCCCGGCGAACGCCGCTCTGCGCAGGCCTTCGAGCACGAGGTTGTCAACTTGCAGTAGCGGCAGGTCGATCACCTCGGCCAGCAGCGTTGCCGCACCGCCGGACAACAGGCAGCGGGTGCGTGGATCGTGCGCGAGCGGCGCGAAGAAGCGTTCAATCGCTCCGGCCTGCGCCATCAGGCAACCCGAGACGATCGCTTCGTCGGTCGACTGCGGCAGCCTGGCCGGTGCGCCCTGCGCGAGCGGCAACTGCGCGGTATTGCGCGCCAGCGAGCCGCGCATCAGGTCGAACCCGGGCAGGATCAGCCCGCCGCGAAAGCGGCCGTCGGCGTCGAGCCGATCGACGGTGGTTGCGGTACCGGCCATGACGACAATCGCCGGCCCGTCGTGCCAGCCGCGCGCGCCGATCAGCGCCGCCCAGCGGTCGGCGCCCAACTGCGCCGGATCGCGGTAACCATTGACGACGCCGTGCGCGGCGGCGCCCGAACGCAGCCAGCCCAGCGCGATGCCGCGTTCGGCGAGCAGCGTGCTCAGGGTGGTTTCCAGCCGGGCGCCAGCAACGCTGCAGGCGATCGCCCGTTGCAGCGGCGGCTGCGCCGCGAGTTGCGCAACCAGCGCCAGCGGCGCAGCGGTATCGACCGCGCCGCGCGCCAGCCACCCGTCGCCCGGTGCCGCCGCGATGCCCCACTTGATGCGGGTATTGCCGGCGTCGAGACAGAGAATCATGCCGGGCGCAGCGACACGTCGCCGGAGAGCACGCGCTCACGACCGCCTGCGGCGCCGAGCAGCAGCGCGCCGTCGTCATCAACACCGAGGCACACGCCGCTACGGGTCGAACCCAGGTCGCCGATCACCTGCACCGGCAGGCCGGCATGGGCGTTGCGAGACTGCCATTCGTCGCGAAACGCCACAAAGCCGGCGGTGGAAAAGGCCGTCAGCATGCGCGCAAACTGGCTGGCCAGTTCGCCGAGCAGGCGGCTGCGCGTCGGCAGGGCCTGCATGGTCTGGTCGAGGGAGGAAACCGGCACGTCGAGCGCCGCCGGATCGACCCGGCGCAGGTTGAGGCCGATGCCGATCACCGCAACGGTCGCCCCGCTGGAACTTGTCGCCAGTTCGATCAGTATGCCGCCGAGCTTGTCGCCGCGCAGCAGGATGTCGTTCGGCCATTTCAACGCCACGCCCCGCGCGCCGAGTGCCTCGCATGCGCGCGCCACCGCCACCCCGGCCGCCAGCGACAAGCCGGTCGGCGAAGCGGCGCCGGGTGCGAACTGCCAGCGCACCGAAAATGTCAGGCTGTCCGCGCCCCATGACAGCCAGCTGCGGCCGCGGCGGCCGCGCCCGGCGAGCTGGGTTTCGCAGGCGAGCAGTTGCAAGGTCCGCGGTGGCGCGGAGGGTGCGTCGAGCAGCGCGGAATTGGTCGACTCGCAAACATCGCGCAGGTCGACCTCGAGCGCTACGCCGTCACAGGCGAAGGCTGCGCGAACCGCGCGCATATCGAGAGCATCGTCGTCGTGCAACACTGAAACCCACCGTCGGGAAGACGGCGGCAATTATGCGCGATCTTCCTCCGGCTCGGCGAGCCTGGCGTCCTCGATGGCGAGTTCCTGGATCTTGCGCGTAATCGTGTTGCGGCCGATGCCGAGCATCTGCGAGGCCTCGATGCGGCGTCCGCCCGAGGCGGCCAGGGCGCGCGCGATCAGGGTCTTCTCGAACAGCCGGTTCAGTTTGTCGAACACTTCCGGCTCGCGCACGGCGAGCAGGCGATCGGCCTCCTGCGCCAGGGCGGTCAGCCAGTCGCCTGCCGCTTCGCGCGGCGTCTGCTCGCGGACTTCGGAGGGCAGGTCGTTGATTTCGATCAGTTGCCCCGGCGCCATCACGGTGAGCCAGTGACACAGGTTCTCGAGTTGGCGGACGTTGCCGGGAAAGTCCTGCAAGGCGAGGTACTTGAGGGCCGCATCGGATATCCGCTTGGGGTCGACCCCGAGGTCGGCGGCGCTCTTTTGCAGGAAATGCCGCGTCAGCAGTGGAATGTCCTCGCGCCGCTCGCGCAGGCTGGGCAGGCGCAGGCGTATCACGTTCAGCCGATGAAACAAATCCTCACGGAACAGGTTGTTCTTTACCCGCTCTTCAAGGTTCTGGTGCGTGGCGGCGATCACCCGGACATTGGCCTTGATCGGCTGGTGTCCGCCGACGCGGTAGAAGTTGCCGTCCGAGAGCACGCGCAACAGTCGGGTCTGCAACTCGGCCGGCATGTCGCCGATCTCGTCGAGGAACAGGGTTCCGTTCTCGGCCTGCTCGAAGCGGCCGCGGCGCATGGTGTTGGCGCCGGTGAATGCGCCGCGCTCGTGGCCGAACAGTTCCGATTCGAGCAGATCGCGCGGAATCGCCGCCGTGTTCAGGGCGATGAAAGGCTGATCCTTGCGCGGGCTGTGCCGATGCAGCGCGCGGGCGACGAGTTCCTTGCCGGTGCCCGATTCGCCGTTGATCAGCACTGTCGCATGCGACTGGGCGAGACGGCCGATCGCGCGGAAGACTTCCTGCATCGACGCGGCCTGGCCGAGTATCTCCGGCACCATGGCGGTGGAGGTCGGCTCGTTGTCTTGGGGAACGCTTTCGGCCAGTGCCCGCCGCACCAGTTCGACCGCATGATCGACGTCGAACGGCTTTGGCAGGTACTCGTAGGCGCCGCCCTGGAAGGCCTGCACGGCGCTGTCCAGATCGGAATACGCGGTCATGATGATGACCGGCACGGCCGGATAGCGAGCCTTGACTTTCTGCAGCAGCGACAGGCCCGATTCACCCGGCATCCGGATGTCGGAAACCAGCACCTGCGGCGGCTGGTTGTCGGCATCGAGCGCGGCGAGGGCATCGCCGGCCGAACTGAAGCTCTTGAAAGGGATCTCCTCGCGCGCGAGCGCCTTCTCGAAGACCCATCGAATCGAACGGTCGTCGTCGATGATCCAGACTGGATTCACGCTCATTCCTCACTGTCGCGGGTCATTGCCCGCTGTTGTCGCGGCCCAGCGGCAACCGGATGGTAAAGCAGGTGCGCCCCGGCCAGCTATCGACTTCGATCATGCCGTGATGTTGCTGGATGAAACTCTGCGCCAGGGTGAGGCCGAGGCCGCTTCCGCCGTCCCGTCCCGAGACCAGCGGATAGAAAATCTTGTCGCGCATCGCTTCGGCGATGCCGGGGCCGTTGTCGATGACCTGCAACTCCAGCGCCAGCCGGTAGCGCCGCTTGGCCAGCGTAACCTGGCGCACGGCGCGGGTGCGGAAGACGATTTCGCCTTCGCCTTCCATCGCCTGCGCGGCATTGCGGGCGATGTTGAGAATGGCCTGGATCAACTGTTCGCGGTCGCCGAACAACTCGGGCAGGCTGATGTCGTAGTCGCGAATGACCTTCACGTTCTCGTACTCGGCGTGGATCAGCCGCAGCACCCGCTCGAGGATTTCGTGCAGCGCTACCGGCCCGGGCTGCATCATGCGATGCGAGGTGAGCAGGCGGTTCATCAGATCCTGCAAGCGGTCCGCTTCGTCGATGATTACCTGGGTGTACTCGCGCAGCAACGGGTTGGTCAGTTCGCGTTCGAGCAATTGTGCCGACCCGCGGATGCCGCCGAGCGGATTCTTGATCTCGTGGGCGAGATTGCGGATCAGTTCGCGGTTCGCCTGCTGTTGCTGCACCAGTTGCTCTTCGCGGGCGACCCTGAGTTGCTGGTCGATCGGCCGGAACTCGAGCATCAGTCCGATGTCGCCCGAATTGACCGGCGACACCGTGCAGTCCAGATGCAGCGCTTCGGCACCACCGCGGTGCACTGTGATGTTCTGTCCGGTGTAACTCCAGGTGTCGCGCAGTGCCGCCTCGAAAGCGGTGGCCAGGCCGGGCGGGTCGCCCAGCAGTGTCGCCAGCGGCTTGCCGATCAGATGCTTGCTGCTGATGGCAAACAGATTTTCCGCGGCCGGATTGACGTAGCGGATCGACAGATCGGCGCCAGCGAGGACGACTGCCGAGGACAGCAGATCGAGACCTGCAAAGGCGTTTTCCGAAACATGATTGCGCAGCGCGGACATGCCCTGTCGAGCAGCAAGAAACGCACCACGACTTAGGGCCCGCTTCCGCGTACTAGCGGAGATTGCCGATCTCCTTTTTCAGCGCCTCGATATTGCGCTCGTGCAGGGCAGCTTTGTCCTGCAGGGGTTTGACCTTCTCGTCATAGGCGGCGACGTTGCGGCCCGTTCCGCCGCCCTTCAGGCGGAAGGTCTCGGGCGAGGACTCGGCATCGCCGAGTTCCTTTTTGGCCTGGTCGAGCGCCTTTTGCTCGGTCGCCAGTTCGCTCTCGAGAATTTTGCGCCTGTCATTGTCGCGGCTGCGCTGGGTATCGCCATCCACCTTCGGAAAGCTGGCGGGCGTATGGGTGGCTTTCTTCGCCGGCGCGTTTCCCGGCACCGACGACACCGGCAGGTCGGTCGCCAGCGCCTTGCAATTCTTGCCTGCCTTGGCGTTGGTGTAGGTCACGCTGCCGTCTTCATCGACGCATTTGAAGACGTCGGCATGGGCGATGCCGGTTGCCAGAAGCAGCGCAATCGCCGGCAGAATGTACTGGAATTTCATCGTATCCGTTCCCCATCGGGCCACAAAGACTGTCGGACCCCAAGTCTAGGTCGTCGCAAACCGCCGCGCCAACGAGTTTGTCACGCTTTGGTTTACCGATTGACGGCCCCGATCGACGCCGTCTTGACCCCAAAAAAAGAAGGACGGGCACTTCGCCCGTCCTGCCTTAACGCTTTGACCGGCCAGTTGCTGACCGGTTCTGCGTTGCCCGAGTTACAGGCTGTAATACATTTCGTACTCGACCGGATGGGTGGTCATGCGGAACTTCGTGACTTCTTCCATCTTGAGATCGATGTAGGCGTCGACCATCTCGTTGGAGAATACGCCGCCGCGGGTCAGGAACTCGCGATCCTTGTCGAGGTACTCGAGCGCTTGTTCGAGGCTGGAACAGACGGTCGGAATCTTCGCGTCTTCTTCCGGCGGCAGGTCGTAGAGGTTCTTGTCTGCCGGATCGCCAGGGTGGATCTTGTTCTGCACCCCATCCAGACCGGCCATCATGAGCGCGGTGAAGCCAAGATACGGATTGCAAGTGGGATCCGGGAAACGGACTTCGATGCGGCGCGCCTTGTCCGACTGCACGAACGGGATGCGGATCGAGGCCGAGCGGTTGCGTGCCGAGTACGCCAGCTTGACCGGGGCTTCGAAGCCCGGCACCAGGCGCTTGTAGGAATTGGTACCCGGGTTGGTAATCGCGTTGAGCGCGCGCGCATGCTTGATGATGCCGCCGATGTAGTACAGCGCGAACTCCGACAGGCCGGCATAGCCGTTGCCGGCGAACAGGTTCTTGCCGTCCTTCCAGATCGACTGGTGCACATGCATGCCCGAACCGTTGTCGCCGACGATCGGCTTGGGCATGAAGGTCGCCGTCTTGCCGTAGCTGTGGGCGACGTTGTGCACGATGTACTTGAGCACCTGCGTCATGTCGGCGCGGCGCACCAGCGGACCGAACTTGGTGCCGATTTCGCACTGGCCGGCAGTCGCGACTTCGTGGTGATGTACTTCGACTTCGACGCCGCAGGCTTCGAGCGCCAGACACATCGCGGCACGAATGTCGTTCAGGCTGTCCACTGGCGGAACCGGGAAATAGCCGCCCTTGACGGTCGGACGGTGGCCGGTGTTGCCGCCTTCGAACTTCTCGCCCGAGGCCCAGGCGGCCTCTTCCGAGAATACCTTGACCGCGCAACCGGACATGTCGACGTTCCATTCGACCGAGTCGAAAATGAAAAACTCCGGCTCCGGACCGAAGTAGCAGGCGTCGCCGATGCCCGAGGATTTCAGATAAGCCTCGGCGCGCTTGGCGATCGAGCGCGGATCGCGGTCGTAACCCTTGCCGTCGGCCGGTTCGACCACATCACAGCTCAGAACCAGTGTGGTCTCGTCCATGAAGGGGTCGATGTAGGCGGTCGCCGGGTCCGGCATCAGCAGCATGTCGGAGGCTTGAATACCCTTCCAGCCGGCGATCGACGACCCGTCGAAAGCATGTCCGTCATCGAACTTGGATTGATCGAAGGCCTTGACCGGCACGCCGACGTGCTGCTCCTTGCCACGGGTGTCGGTGAATCGGAAATCGACAAACTTGACCTCTTTTTCCTTGACCAGTTTGATGACATCTTGAGGTGACATGTTCACTCCTGATTGATTGACTTGAGGCGAGACGAGAGTCCGCATGGCGACAATTTCGCCCGTCGGATTCAGCATGTTCCATGCCATCGCCAGCGAGCGGGAGACCGGCATTGTGCCACAGGCCGGTTTCGCGCCTCCAGCTGACCATGGGCAGCGAGGGCGCACCTGATTGGTGCGTCGGTATCGGATTTCTCACCGTTTCGGTGCAGTCGGTCAGTGGGCAGCGATGGATGTGAGCACCGTTCTTCCCTCCCGCGCTGCGCCGATGCGCTTTTGCAGTGCGCCGGGTCACGGGCAGCTGCGCACGGCAGTGAGCGGGGAGAGCGGCGAAACGGCCGGGCCGGGGGCTATACTTCAGGCAACCAATCCAACCTGCGTGCGAATCCTGATCATGGGAAGACTCAGTGACATCCTGGCCCTTGCGCAAACCCGCGCCAAGGACAAGAACCTGCCCTACGAGGGTGCGCTTACTCCTGCCGAAGCTTGGGAAGTGCTGCAATTGGCGCCGGGCGCACGAATCGTCGACGTTCGCACCCGCGCCGAATGGGATTGGGTAGGGCGCATTCCCGGCGCCATCGAAATCGAATGGCTGAGCTATCCGGGTAACCAGCCCAACCCGCATTTCGCCACGCAACTGGCCCACCAGGCGGATCGGGAATCGTTGATGATGTTCATCTGCCGCAGCGGCGTGCGTTCGCATGCCGCCGCCCTTGCCGCGATGGAAGCCGGATTCCGTGACACCTATAACGTGCTCGAGGGCTTCGAGGGCGATCGGGACGCCAACGGGCAACGCAATCGGGTCGGCGGCTGGCGCCATGCCGGCCTGCCGTGGCGGCAGAGCTGATGCGCGGGACCAGCAGGGGTCGATAGCACGGTCAGCGGCGCCGCAATGGTGAAGCAATCGCGTGCCAAGCGGGCGGGTCGCGCGCCAGCCGCAATCCGCAGGCTGCGGGTCTGTACCTACAACATCCACAAAGGTTTTTCGCAGTTCAATCGCCGCATGGTGATTCATGAACTGCGCGAACGGCTGCGCACACTGGATGCCGACATCGTCTTTTTGCAGGAGGTCCAGGGACTGCACCTGGGCCACTCGACCCGCCATTCGGACTGGCCGCAGCGTCCGCAGCACGAATTTCTCGCCGAGGATTTCTGGCTGCAGACGGCCTACGGCGGCAACGCGTTGTATGACCACGGCCACCATGGCAACGCCATCCTGTCGCGCTACCCGATCCTGTCCACGCAGAACCAGGACATCTCCGACCATCTGTTCGAAAAGCGCGGCTTGCTTCATTGCGAGATCGCCCTGCCCGGATTCATGCTGCCGGTGCATTGCGCCTGTATCCATCTCGGACTGACAGATGGCACCCGGCGGCGCCAGATGCGGGCGATCGTCGATCGCATGAGCGTGCTGGCTGCCGGCAAGGCGCCCCTGATCATTGCCGGGGATTTCAATGACTGGCGCAACCGTGCCGACGACCATTTGTGCGATACCTTGGGCGTGACCGAAGCCTTCGCCGGCGAGGGCGGGCGTCCTGCCCGAAGCTTTCCCAGCACGCTGCCGGTGCTGCGGCTAGACCGCATCTACGTTCGCGGCTTCAACGTCGAGAATGCCGAGGCGCACTACGGCCCGCCGTGGTCGAAGATCTCCGACCACGCCGCGCTCACCGCGCAACTGGCGCCGCTGTGAAATGGACGAGCGCACCGTCGATTGCCTGCCCGGACATCGCATCGCTCTGCTCGAGAGCGGTACCCAGTATTTCCCGGCACTGGAAGCGGCGCTCGATGCGGCCGAATTCGAGGTTTTCCTGCAGACCTACCTGTTCGAGAACGACGAAACCGGGCGACGCATTGCGGCGGCGCTGACCCGTTGCGCCAGCCGCAATGTAGCGGTACGGCTGATGGTGGACGGATTCGGGGCGCGCGAGTTTGTCGAAACCATGATGCCGCAACTGCTCCAGTCCGGCGTTCAGGTGCTGGTATATCGACGCGAAATCGGCGCGTTCGCGCTGCGCCGCCACCGCCTGCGCCGGCTGCATCGCAAGGTCGCCGTAATCGACGGACGACTGGCCTTCGTCGGCGGCATCAACGTGATCGACGACATGCACACGCCGCACCATACGCCGCCGCGCTACGACTACGCGGTAAGCGTCGAAGGGCCGATTCTTGGGGAAATACTGACTTCCTGCCGCAACCTGTGGGAGCAGGTGGCCTGGGCCAACCTGCGCCGGCGCCTGCTATTGCGCGACACCCGCCCGGCCAAGACGGATCCGGTTGGACAACGCAGTGCACGCTACGTAATACGCGACAACCTGCGCCACCGCCGCGACATCGAGGCCGCCTATCTCGACGCGATCAACGAAGCGAAACAGGAGGTTCTGATCGCCAATGCCTACTTCCTGCCCGGGCGCCGCTTCCGCCAGGCCCTGCTGCAGGCGTCAATGCGCGGCGTATCGGTGAGGTTGCTGCTGCAGGGGCGGGTGGAGTACCTGCTGCTTCACTACGCCACACGCGGCTTGTACGGGTCGCTGCTCCAGGGCGGCGTGCGGATCGTCGAGTACCACAGCAGTTTCCTGCATGCCAAGGTGGCGGTGATCGACGGTCTGTGGAGCACGGTGGGGTCGAGCAACATCGACCCGTTCAGCCTGCTGCTCGCCCGCGAAGCCAACGTCATCGTGCGTGACGCCGGTTTCGCCGCCGAGCTGCGTGACAGCCTCGAACGCGCCATCGAGCGCGGTGCAACCGAACTCAAGCCGGCCGACTGGAAACGCACGCCGCTGCTGACTCGTGTCACCAGTTGGCTGGCCTATGGGCTGGTCCGCCTGATGATGGGCATCACCGGATTTTCGCGCCACCAGTGATTGGCGGGCAGACCGATGAAGCGGCCGAACCGGCACAAGCGTCCGGCGCTCAGCACCAACCCGCTGGCGCCGGTAGGCCGCGCATGCGCGGGACGCGGGAGAGATTCCAGGACAACCCTGCCCAAGCCCATATCTCGGTTGCGCTGGCCCGGCGCAGTTCCGCCGGCGGTTGCTGGCCGAGGAAATCCAGAGCGGCACACAATAACTCGCCGGTCGGTACATCAGCGGTCGGCCGCGCCAGGGTTTGCTTGGACAATTTGTCGCCGCTGCGGTCAAGTGCCACCGGCAGGTGGGCATAGTCCGGCGTCGGCACACCGAGCAGGCGCTGGAGCATGATCTGTCGCGGCGTCGAGTCGAGCAGATCGGCGCCGCGCACCACGTCGGTCACGCCTTGCGCCGCATCGTCGACGACAACCGCAAGCTGATAGGCGATCTGCCCGCCGGCATGCGCCAGCACGAAATCGCCAACCTCGCGTTCGACGTTCTGGACGATTTCGCCCTGTACCCGGTCGACCAGGCGAACCACCACATCGGTCTGGCCGGCATCGACCCGCAACCTAATCGATCGCGCCGCGCGCCCGGCGGGCATGCCGGCGCGACAAGTTCCCGGATAGCGTCGCGCTCCGTCCCGGGCCGGTGCGGAGTCGGCAATTTCGCGGCGCGAGCAGGCGCAAGGGTACAAGCGACCATCTCCGGCCAAGCGGTCGAGGGCTGCCCGGTAGAGATCGACCCTTTCGCTCTGCCAGACCGGCTGCGCGTCCCAAATGAAGCCCAGGCGTTCCAGCTCGCGCAGAACGTCCCGATCGGCGCCGGGCTGGCTGCGCGGGCCATCGATGTCCTCGATGCGCACCAGCCAGCGTCCGCCACGGCGGCGTGCCTCGAGCGCGCTGCCCAGCGCCGCGATCAGTGATCCGAAATGCAGCGGACCGCTCGGCGACGGGGCAAACCGCCCGACGCAGGGCAGTCCGGGACCGCACGGCGCACCCGCTCGCAGCGGGCTTTCAGGCTGGTCGATGGTCATCGGATTGGCCGGTCGGCAAGCAGCCACGCCGGCCCGCTATTACTTTCGTACAGTTGACGGCGCGGACGCCAAGTTGGACATTGTAGCCACCCGCGACTCGGTCGGCCGAATGCCGGCGCCTCGCTCCCGAACGACCGATTTTTTTGGCGACACCGCGTCCCGCGACACCAACGATCAGTATGTCTCCGGCCCTCGCTTCCGCTGACGCGATCCGTAATCGCCAGGAAAAGCTTATCGCCGGCAAGGCGCGGCTCGAATGCATGCGCCTGCTCGCCGCGCTCGGCCGAAACGCCCTGCCGATCAGCGGTTGCGTGGTGGTGGTGGTCGGGATCTGGATGTGGAATCTGATCGATCAACGTCTGGTTATCGCCTGGATCGGCCTGATGACTGGATTGATCGTGGCGGGTCTGGCGATGTACGCACGTTTTTGCAGCAATGCGCCGGATATTCGCCATGCCGCTGTCTGGGAACGCCGATTCACGATCAAGAGCCTGATCAATGGCGCGGCATGGGGCGTTCTCGCGCTGTTGGCACTTCCCCAGGGCGCCGAAAACCCGCAGATTTTCCTGGTGCTGACGCTGACAACGGTGGCGCTCGGTGCCACCGGGGTGCTGGCGCCGAGCCGGCCGGCCTATTACGGATTCGTCATTCCCGCGCTGGTGCCGCTGGCGCTGGCGCTTATCATCGGCCCGGCCAAATCGGTCGGGCTGGTCGGCTGGGCGATGCTGGCTTATCTGCTCGTGCTGCTGATGCTGCACGACTTGTTCCATCGCAGTCTGAAATCGACGCTGATCAAGCGCCTGGAAAGCGAAGCATTGGCTCAGGAGCAGCAGGTCATCCTCGACACCGCCGCCGAGGCGATCTGCTTCATCAAGCCGCACTTCATGGTGAAATGCAATCGCCGCTTTGCCGATCTGTTCGGTTATCGGATAGAGGAGATCGTCGGTCGCCCGTCTTGGGCATGGCACGCGAGCAATGATGAATGGCGGCGGATTGCCCGCGAATCCGAGCCGGTGATTCGGGACGGACGCGCCTACACCACGGTGACCGAGTTCAAGCGTCGCGACGGATCGCGCTTTCACGCCGAGATCACCGGCCGCGCTGTCGACCCGGACAACCTCGCGCTCGGCATGGTCTGGATGGGCGAAGACATCACCGCCCGCCTGAAGACTGAAGCTGCATTGAAGGCTTCCGAGGATCGCTTCCGGCGCCTGGTTTCGCTGTCGTCCGACTGGTACTGGGAGCAGGACGCCGAGCTGCGCTTTACGCGCGTGTCCGGCTCGGTATTCGAGAAGAACAACATCGATCTGTCGAACACTCTCGGCAAGCGGCGCTGGGAGGACACCTCGGTACGCGGCGTCAGCCCCGAGCAATGGCGCACGCATCGCAGGCTGCTCGAGCAGCGCAAGCCGTTCCGCGATTTCGTCTTCCAGGTGCTGGGACCGTCCGGCGATCTGCGCTGGTGTTCTAGCAGCGGAAATCCGGTCTTCGACGAGCAGGGCCGCTTCTGCGGCTACCACGGGGTCGGCACCGACATCACCGAGCGGGTGCGCGGTGCCGAGCGATACCGCCACCTGGCCTATCACGACATGCTCACCGGCCTGCCGAACCGGCGGCTGTTTTCCGACCGGCTGGAGCAGGCAATCGCCCGCGCCCGGCGCAAGGGGCATCGGGTTGCCGTGATGCTGCTCGATCTGGACGACTTCAAGATCATCAACGACAGCCATGGCCATTCGACCGGCGACGAAGTGCTGATCGCGGTCAGCCACCGGCTGCGTCAGGCGGTGCGGGAGTCCGATACCGTCGCGCGTCTGGGCGGCGACGAGTTCGTCGTGCTGCTGCCCGAAACGCTGCATACGGAAGATGCCGCAACCGTGGCGCAGAAGATCATCGAAACCGTGCGCGAGCCGGTGGAAATCGGCAACCGGCAATACCTTCTGGGTGCCTCGATCGGCCTCGCGTTGTTTCCCGACCACGCCGCAACGGCCGAACGGCTGCTCCAGCAGGCCGATATCGCCATGTACATGGCCAAGCGGCGCGGCGGCTCCGCGCTGCAGTGCGCAGTGGAGCCGGCAGAGGGCAGCGCGGTGCACCTGAATCCGGCCGACGCAAACATCAATGCCCGCAAGGACAGTTAGCCCGGCAGGTCGTCGGCGAATCACTCCGTAAGCGGCCGATTTCGCTCAGGGCATGCCCTGGAGGCCGCATGGACTGGCGCTCCTGGCGCGGCATGCCTGGAGAGCGCCTATCCATGCGGCCTCCAGGCAGGGTGTCCGGTGGGAGATGCTGCGCGCTTGTTGCGGTCGCGTGAGCCGGCTAGGCGAACCCGGGTTGGGCAGGGCGGCCTGCCCTCGCGAGGGCAGGCCGCAGCAAATCAGGCTGCGCCGGCGGCTGCGACCTGGGTGCTCGCAGCGCTCGGACGACGCTGCCGGGACGCCGATCGCGCTGACACCAGGGCCACCGCCAGCGAAGCCAGATAGGGCATCGACTGGGCCAGCAGGATCACCGACCACATGATCGCCTCGACCTTGCTTTCGCCACCGGGGAGCACGTTGCCGGCGGCATTGACGGCCGGCGGCGCGGTCATCACGACCACGGAAACCACCGCGCCGATCAGCAGCGCAGTCAGCAGCAGCACTTCTTCCCGTGCCGTCGTCAGCGCGCCGAGCAGGCTGTCGCCGCGCCCGCCCTTGGCGGTGCGGACGAACACGCCGCGCTTGGCCCACAGGCCCTGCAGCACGCCGCGGGCAATCGCATGCGACAGCGCCAGGCTGGCGAGCGAGGCGCCGAACACGTCGCGCCAGTTGCAATCCACACGTTTCATGTAGAGCAGCGGGCCGTACACCGCCTTGGCCGCCAGAAAACCGAGCACCGGCACCAGATAGACCGGCAGCGGCAGACTGAAATTGGCCGGGCTCACCACCATGCCGACCGTCCATACCAGCGAGGCGAGGGTGAACACCAGATGCAGCGCGTCGGCAAACCAGCCGAACCAGCCGGTCAGGAAGTGGAAGCGTTGTCCGCGACTGAGCGAGCCGCGACCGGCCAGCCAGTTCCAGCGCCGCTTGAGAATTTGCATGGCGCCGAACGCCCAGCGTGTGCGCTGCGACTTGAAGGCGCCGAAGTCGGTCGGGGTGAGGCCTTCGCCGAGCACGGCGTCGACGTAGCGGGTTTCCCAGCCGCCGTTCATCAGACGCAGGCCTAGTTCGGCGTCTTCGCAGATGCACCACTCCGACCACTTGCCGCTGTCGACGAGGGCGGTCTTGCGTACCAGCGTCATGGTGCCGTGCTGGATGATGGCGTCGCGTTCGTTGCGGTGATGCATGCCGATGCGAAAGAAACCATCGAATTCCCAGTTGCACATGCGGCGAAACGCGTTGTGTTTGAAATCGCGGTGCGCCTGCGGTGCCTGGACGACCGCAACCCTGGGCGCATCGAAATGCCCGACCAGCCGCGACAGCCAGTCCGGGCTGACCACGTAATCGGCATCCACCACGCCGACCACTTCGGTCCGAGGATCGGTCTGCGTCAGCGCGTAGTTCAGCGCGCCGGCTTTGAACCCGGGCCAGTTGTCGAGGTGAAAGAAGCGGAACTTCGGTCCGAGGTGCGCGACATAGGCCTGCACCGGCTGCCACACCGACGCGTCCTTGGTATTGTTGTCGATCACTAGCACTTCGAAGTTCTGGTATTCGAGCTTTGCCAGACTGTCGAGGGTGAGTTTCACCATCTCCGGCGGCTCGTTGTAGCACGGCAGGTGGATCGACACGAACGGCTGGCTCGCCCCATCCTTGCGCGGCGCCAGCGGGGTGAAGCGGCGCAGCCAGTTGCGCGCCCACATCACTTCGACCAGCTCGAAGCCGCCCACCAGGACGGTCGCCATCATGAACAGCAGCGCCGGCATCAGCAGCGCATACATTACCCAGTCGACCGGGCCGAGGTAAAACTCGAAGGGCAGCGCCGCCAGCCAGACGAACAGCGTCACGCAGATCTGGATCAGCACGCAGAAAACCACCCGCCCGGCAACCCGCAGCCGCCGGAAGGCACCGGCGAAGACAAACATCGGCAAAAGCGCGAGGGCCGAAGCCAGCAGCGCCTTGTTCTGCCAATTGCTGTCGGCGACCATCGGCCCCTCGAGCGGGTATTTCATCTCGCGGTATGCGTCGAACATGCCCCAGTAACCGCCGGCGCGACCTTCCTCGGTGATCTTCCAGGGTTGATCGAACGCTTCCATCAAGTAGTAGCGCACCGGCCGTTCCAGCGTGCGGTCGAGGAATTCGCGCATGAAGCGGGCCTGATTTTCCTTCGACGCCTCGGCATCGCCGATGCGATCGCCGTTCGACGGCCAGCCGACTTCGCCGATCACGATGCGTTTGTTCGGAAATGTCCGGCGCAGCTCGTCGTAGCGGCGGAACACGTGATCGACAGCGTTTTCGACCGCGATACCTTCCCAGTAGGGCAGCAAGTGAACGGTGATGTAATCGACCTGGCGCGCCAGTTCGGGATGCTTGAGCCAAACGTGCCAGGGCTCGGCGGTAGTCACCGGCACACCGAGTTTGCCGCGCACGCGCTTTAGATAGGCAGACAACTCGGCAACCGTCAGGTCGCCGCGAAGCAACGACTCGTTGCCGACGACCACTGCCTGGACATTGCCGGTGCCGCGCACCGAACGAACCAGTGCGGCCATTTCCTTGTCGTTGGCGGCTGTGTCGGTCGACAACCAGGCGCCAGCGGTCACCTTCAGGCCGTATTCCGAAGCGAGTCGCGGCAGGCTCTCGTTGGGCGCCGACGCATAAGTACGGATGTGCTGCGTGTGCTCGGCGAGCAACTGCAGGTCGTTGCGGAAATCGGCCTCGGTCGGATAGTTGCCGTCCCGCGGATCCTGGTGGCGCTGAAACCCAGAATAGGCAAAGCCCTGAACGCCCGATTCTTCCCAATCGACGAAGTCGACCGCAGGATTGAACCATTGCCATCCGACGTAGTTGAGGGTCGCGACGGCCAGCGCGATCAGGACTGCCGCCAAGCCAAATTTGAATCGATCGCCAGTAGCCGGCTTTTCGACCGGGATCGAAACGTCTTCGCGAATCGGTTCCGTTGCAGTATTCACTGAAGAAAACTCCATTTTCTCAATTCGTTATCCGACATTCTGTGGCACCGCCTGGTTCGGGACGGCGGAGTATGGCACTGCAGCATCCTGATTGCCAGATGTCTCTGCACGCAGACGCGTTGTTTACGGCACATCTTTGGCGGAATTTCAATTTTGATTGCCAAGCTCTTGTGCAAACTGGAAAATCACGTTCCGTTGCGGCTTCGACTCAGGCCACTAACGCGCTTCGCGCCGTTCCGGCATACCGGCAGGCGCATATTTCGTTACATTTGACCGATACCGTATGACCCGAAGCAAGATGCTTACTCGCGCTCGCGCGATTCCATGACAGCCGTCCGGCGACTGGTGCTTGGGCTGTTGTTGCTGGCGGCCGGTTCGGCAGTGTTTTGGACCTGGAGACAGGGGCAACCCGCTTTGGTGGCCGATCCGGCGGTGTCGCGCATCGCCTGCCTCTCCTACGCGGCGTTCCGCCTGCCTGGCGAAACGCCCCTCGACCCGGCCCAGAGCGTGTCGGAAGCGAGGATCGACATCGACCTGCGTTCTCTTGCCAGCCACACCGGTTGCGTTCGCACCTATTCGGTTGGGCAGGGCATGGACGCCCTGCCGCGCGTTGCCCAGCGGATGGGCATGCAGGTTCTGCTGGGAATCTGGATCGGCCGCAACAAGCTTCTGAATGAAAAGGAAATCGCACTCGGAATCGCCACCGCGCGGGCTTATCCCGACACGGTTCGTGCGGTCGTCGTCGGCAATGAAGTGCTGTTGCGCGGCGAGCAGCCGGAAGCGGCACTTGCCGAGTACATCTCCCGCGTTCGCGCCGAGGTGCCACAACCGGTGACTTACGCCGACGTTTGGGAGTTCTGGTTGCAGCATGCTCGACTGGCGGAGGCAGCCAGCTTCGTTACCGTCCACATCCTGCCGTTCTGGGAAGACAGCCCGGTGCCGATCGACCATGCGGTCGATCATGTGCTGTCGATTTACGACAAGGTCAAGGCCCGGTTTCCCGAGCAAGATGTCGTGATCGGCGAAACCGGCTGGCCTAGCGTGGGACGCGACCGCCACGGGGCGGTGCCGACGCGCGCTAACGCAGCCCGTTTCGTCCGCGGCGTGGTTGCAGCGGCGGAGCAACGCGGTATCCGCTACAACGTGGTCGAAGCGTTCGACCAGCCCTGGAAGCGGCAGCTCGAAGGCGCGGTCGGCGGCTACTGGGGCATTTTCGCCAGCGACGGTAGCGCCAAGTTTCCGCTCCATGGTCCGGTGGTGGAAGAACCGCGCTGGATCTGGGGCATAGGGTGCGGAGCCTTGGTCGGACTGTTGTTCTTGCTGACCAGCGTCGGCCGCAGACCGCGGCCGAACTGGGCAGGTTGTCTCGCGCTGGTATCGACCGGCATTGCCGCAGGCATCGCGCTTGCCGTCCAGATTCGCACCATCTGGTTATCCGGCCGCTCGCTTTTCGAGTACGGTGCCGGCGCCTGCTTCTCGGGGATTTCCCTGCTTGCCTGCTGGCTGCTGGGGTGGTCTTTGGCGCATTGGCTGAGCGGCGGCTCGGCGCGGCAAATTCCGGCTGTTGTCCGACTCAGGAACGGTTCATCCGCGGAAGGTCTGCTGTCAGTGACTCGAGTCGCCCTGCTGTTTGGCACCGCAGCGAGCAACTTGCTGCTCGCGTTCGATTCGCGCTATCGCGACTTTCCGACCGAATGGCTGATCGCGCCGGCAAGCGGGTTTGCGCTATTGGCGATGGTTGGGTCGCTGGCTGCCCCCGCGGATGATGCGCGCGAGGAATGGGTGTTGGCAGCGGTGATACTGGCGAGCCTTCCGGTGATAGTCGCTATCGAAGGGCTTGCCAATCTGCATGCGCTCGCCTGGGCCGCGCTGTGCGTATTGCTGGTTCTTTCGCTGGGGCTACCGTGGAAAGCCGGTGCGCTGCGCCGGGCGCACGAGTACCAATAAGCCGAGCAGCAGGCCGGTGGCGGAAAAAACGAACTGATAGAGAACCAGTCCCGCTACCCCGGCCACCGCGGCAGCGGCGGCCAACCAGCGCCAGCGCAATACGGTTGCGGCAATACCGGTGCCGAGCACGAACCAGCCCAGCCAGCCACGCGCGAAGCTCATGATGATGGCCAGCCGCAGCCCGCACCACCAGGGACCCTGTCCGGAATCGCACAGGTGGCCGATGTCAGCCGGCTCGATCATCCGGTGTCGGGCGAACAAGGCGGCGGCAAAAACGATCATTAGCACCATTGCGATCGGTAACCAGGAAAACCGGCGCGCCATCGCTATCGGCTCGACGATTAGACGTTGAACAGAAAATTCAGCACATCCCCGTCCTTGACGACGTATTCCTTGCCCTCGGCGCGCATCTTGCCGGCTTCCTTTGCCCCCACCTCGCCGCCGTGCGCGATGAAGTCGGCGTAGGAAATGGTTTGCGCCCGGATGAAGCCGCGCTCGAAGTCGGTGTGAATCACCCCCGCGGCTTGTGGCGCGGTATCGCCTGCGTGGATGGTCCATGCGCGAACTTCCTTGACCCCGGCGGTGAAGTAGGTTTGCAAGCCGAGCAGTTTGTAGCCGGCACGAATCAAACGGTTGAGTCCCGGCTCGTCGAGCCCGAGATCGGCGAGAAAGGCCTGCTTGTCCGTCTCCTCGAGGTCGGCCAGTTCCGCTTCGATCTTGGCGCACAGCACGATAACCGGCGCGCCTTCCGCATCGGCATGGGTTTGCAGCCGCGCGACATGCGGGTTGTTCTGAAAACCGTCTTCCAGCACGTTGGCCACATACATCGCCGGCTTCACCGTGAGCAGGCAAAGCGGTTTGAGCAGCAGCTTGTCGTCTGCCGAAAGATCCAGTGTTCGAGCCGGTTGTCCCTGGTTCAAATGCGGTAGCAGGCGTTCGAGTACCGCCACCAGTTTTTGCGCGTCCTTGTCGCCGGCCCGAGCCTTCTTGCCGTCGCGATTGAGCGTGCGCTCGGCTACCGCAAGGTCTGCCAGGGCCAGTTCGGTGATGATGGTCTCGATGTCCGCAATCGGATCGACCTGCCCATTGACGTGAACCACGTTCGGGTCGTCGAAACAGCGAACAACATTGATGATGGCATCGGTTTCGCGGATGTTGGCGAGGAACTGGTTGCCGAGCCCTTCCCCCTTCGAGGCACCCGCGACCAGACCGGCAATGTCGACGAATTCCACGATCGCCGGCTGAATCTTCTGCGGTTTGACGATCTTCGCAAGCTCCGCCAGGCGCGGATCGGGCACCTCGACGATGCCGACATTTGGCTCGATGGTGCAAAAAGGATAGTTCTCCGCTGCGATCCCAGCTTTGGTCAGCGCATTGAACAGGGTGGATTTGCCGACATTCGGCAGGCCGACGATGCCGCACTTGAGACTCATGAATTGCCTTCCTGGGTATCCAAGCCGGCGGGCTTCGCCAACTTGCCGTTGAGTTTCTGCATCGCCGCGTTCCATTCACCGCGCGCGATTACCGGCCATGCCACTATCACGCGGTCGATCGCAGTGTCGATCAAGTCCCGCTCGTCACGTCGTGGCGGTTTGAGCACGAAGTTGACGACGTCGCTGCGATCGCCCGGGTGGCCGATGCCGATGCGCAGCCGCCAAAAATCCTGCGTGCCGAGGTGGGCGGTGATGTCCTTCAAGCCGTTGTGTCCGCCGAGGCCGCCTCCGAACTTGACCCGCAGTTCGCCGGGCGGAATGTCCAACTCGTCATGCACGACAAGGATCTCGGCCGGCGCGATGCGATAGAACCGCGCCAATCCGCCGACAGCCAGCCCCGAACGGTTCATGAAAGTCTGCGGCAAGAGTATGGTTAGCGAATCGGTGCGCGAATGCCCGACCTGACCGTGAAACCGTGATTCGCGATTCAGGCCGACGCCGTGTTTCGCCGCCAGGACCTCACAAAACCAAAACCCGGCGTTGTGCCGGGTTTCGCGGTAATCGGCGCCGGGATTACCGAGGCCGACCACCAGTCGCGGTGCGAGATGCATGGTTTCAATCGGCATGCACCGCGCGCTGCATCATTTCTTGGCCGGTTCGGGCGTAGCGGCGGGCGCCGCTTCGTCGGCAGCCTGCTCATCGGCCTTGGGCCCGCGCGGCATGGTGATCGATGCAATCACCGGATCTTCGCCCTTGTGCAGCACCGGTTCGACGCCCTTGGGCATCGGGATTTCCGACACATGCATCGAATGGCCGGACGACAAATGCGCCAAATCGACCTCGATGAATTCCGGCAGGTCGCCAGGCAGGCAGGTCACGTCGAGTTCGTTCAAAACGTGCGAGGCAATGCCGCCTTGCAACTTGACGCCCGGCGACAGATCCGCGTTCTTGAAGTGCAACGGCACTTTGACGTGAATCTTCTGGGCGGCGTCGACGCGCTGAAAATCCAGGTGCAGCACCTGGATCTTGTAGGGGTGAACCTGGACATCGCGCAAAATCGCGGCCTGCGCGGCACCATCGATATCCATCGTCAGCACCGAAGCGTGAAACGATTCCTGCTTGAGCAAGTGATAGACCTCGTTATGGTCGACGGTGATCT
>WBZS01000707.1_pt1 | contig 35718 bp, 33 predicted proteins | sample 5204201 | NCBI WGS metagenome assembly WBZS01 (sample SAMN12344357, study PRJNA552823) | activated sludge metagenome | biome: Activated sludge suspended growth; feature: Nitrification reactor; material: Wastewater; isolation source: activated sludge from nitrification reactor of wastewater...
CGAGATAACCGAGGACCTCTTCACGGGCTGAGTCGGTGAGCACGACCTGGGTGCGCCGGCCATCGGTGGCATGCGCGACTCGGCGGACGTGGCCGCGGGCTTCGAGCCGGTCGACGATGCCCGACGAGGCCGCCGAGGTGACGCCGAGCTCGCGGGCCAGCTCGACCGGTCCGTGCGGTGAGCGCACGAGGAGCTCCAACGCCCGTAGCTCGGTGTGGCCGACCTCGGCACGCCTGGCGATGCTCGGCCCCACCTGCTCGGCAAGGTCGAGCAGCTCCCGTAGGACGAGCAGCGTCTGACCGGAACGCCATTCGTTGACGAACGCCGTGTGGGGAAGCGGCGAATCGGGCCGCTCCCCGGGTGCTACTCCCGTTGCCTCACGCCCCGGGCTTGACTGCAGGTCGCTCATTAGATTACTAATCTACTTACTTACTTGTCGAAAGACCATACTCCCGATCGGATCCTCCCATGACGCGTCTCGGCCAAGCCACTGTCGACCTCATCGTGCATCGACGTCGGTCCTGGCTCGTCGCCCTGTTGCTGGTCCTGTTGGCCGGTGGCGTCATCGGAGCGATGAAGGAGGCCACCCGCACGACGAGCGCCCTGGATGGGCTGCCCGTCGGCGCCGAGAGCACAGCGGTCGTCGAAGCGCTGCAGACCTTCCCGAAGAAGGAGGGCTCCAGTGCCGTCGTCCTCTACACGGCCGACAACGGCACGTTCGATGACGCGACGGTGGCGGCCCTGCGCACGACGTTGCAGGGCAAGATCGCCGGACCCTTGCAGGTCAGCCAGGACAAGACGGCAGCCATCGGCGTCGTTCCCATCACCGCGACCGGCAACTCCGGGATCTCGACAGCGGTCAAGGACCTTCGGGCCACCCTCAAAGCGAGCCCGCCGGCCGGTGTCACCGTCCAGGTGACCGGCCCCGCCGCAGTTCAAGCCGATCTCGGAGCGGTGTTCGAGGGCGCCAACACCCGACTGCTCATCGCGACGGCCTCCGTGGTCGCTCTGCTGCTGCTCATCACCTACCGCAGTCCGATCCTCTGGCTGGTGCCCCTGCTCGTCGTTGGGATCGCCGACCGCCTCGCCGCGGTGCTCGCCACGCACGTCCTCAAGGCCTTCAGCGTCGCGTGGGACGAGTCGACGATCGGCATCCTCTCCGTCCTCGTGTTCGGTGCCGGGACCGACTATGCCCTCCTGCTCATCTCGCGTTACCGGGACGAGCTGCGCCGCGAGCCCGACCGGTATGCCGCGATGCGCTACGCCCTGCGGCATACGGGAGAGGCGGTCCTGCTCAGCGCGACGACGGTCGTCCTCGGCGTCCTCACGTTGCTGCTGTCCGTCTTCCCCGGAACGCGGGGGCTGGGGTTGGCCAGCGCTGTCGGCATCGTCGTCGCGGCGAGCTACGCGTTGGTCGTGCTGCCCGCAGTTCTCGTTCTCTTCGGCCGTTGGGTGTTCTGGCCGGTCGTGCCTCGCGTGGGCCAGGCTGCCCTGGTGGACCAGCGCTCGTTCTGGCGCCGGGTCGGCGACCAGGTGGCCGCTCGCCCCCGGGCCTTCGTCATCGGCACCCTCGTCGTGTTGGCGCTCATGGCCGGTGGGCTCACCCAGGTGCGCAGCGGCCTCTCGCAGACCGACCAGTTCCTCGCCAAGCCAGAGGCCATCGCCGCGTCGGAGCGGTTGGCCAAATCCTTCCCGGCTGGCAACTCCGACCCGCTCATCGTCGTCACCGAGGGCGACCCGGCGGCGGTCGTCGCCGCGGCGACCGCAGTTCCATCAGTCGCCTCGGCCACCGCCGGCCAGCGCACCGACCGGCTCGCGCAGGTGAGCGTCGTCCTCAGGCCGGAGCCGGGCAGCGACGAAGCGCGCACGGCGGTGCGGGACGTACGGACGGCGCTGCACGGCATACCGGGGACCCTGGTCGGTGGCACGGAGGCGAGGGGAGTGGATGCCGCCGACGCCGCGTCCCGCGACCGCGGGCTCATCTTCCCGCTCATCCTCGGGCTGGTGCTGCTCGCGCTGCTGGTGCTTTTGCGGTCGGTCGTCGCGCCGCTCATCCTCGTCGGGACGGTCATCCTCACCTTCCTGGCGTCGGTCGGCGCCTCATGGTGGATCTTCACGAAGGTGTTCGGTTTCAGCGCGCTCGACGTCGGAGCGCCGCTCTACACGTTCCTGTTCCTGGTGGCGCTCGGCGTCGACTACAACATCTTCTTGGTCACCCGGGCCCGCGAAGAGGCGGTGGAGCACGGCTCGCGGGCCGGAATGCTGCGCGCCCTGGCCGCGACCGGTGGGGTGATCACCAGCGCGGGCATCCTGCTGGCCGCCGTGTTCGCGGTGCTGGGCGTCCTGCCGCTCGTCGTCCTGGCCCAGATCGGCGTCATCATCTGCCTCGGCGTCCTGCTGGACACCCTCGTCGTGCGGACCGTGCTTGTGCCCGCTATCGCCCTGCTGCTCGGTGACCGGTTCTGGTGGCCTCGCCAGGTGACCGCGGTCCGGGCACCATCAACGCCTCCGACAGCGCAGACCCTGGAGGTGTGAGCGTTGTTCGACGGTTTCGCTCGGCAGTGGACCCCGCTGCTCCCATCGGCCGAGATCACGACGACGCCGCGTCGGATCAAGGTCGCCGGAGAGGACCTCGTCGCGTGGCGACCGCAGCCGGACGCTCTGCCGGGCGTGCTGCTCGACCGATGCCCGCACCGGGGCGTCTCGCTGGCGCTCGGGAAGCGGACCGATGACGGGTCGCTGGCCTGCGCGTTCCACGGGTGGGAGTTCGGGGCCGACGGCGCCTGCGCCCACATCCCGTTCAACCCGGACGCCGCGCGTTCTCGGCTCGGCGCAACCGCGCTGCCCGTGCGGGAGACGGCCGGGTTCGTCTGGGTCTTCACCGGGTTCCCGGCAGTGGGTTCGGACGACGGGGTCGACGTCAGCGACGCGAATGACCCCAGCGCCACTAGCAACCCCAGCGATCTGGGCGAACCCAACGTCCACGAACAGCTGGGCGACCCCGGGCTGACCCGGCACGACCACTGGGAGGAGTGGGACTGTCACTGGACCCGGGCGATGGAGAACATGCTCGACTTCCCGCACCTGCCGTTCATCCACCGCACGACCATCGGGCGTTTCGTGTTGTCCAAGATGCACCGCGACTCGCGGTTACATCTGACGGTGACGGACACGGCATACGGGTTTGCCTTGGAGTCGAGGGTCGACGACCACCCGCCGTCGGCGGCGCTGCGGTGGTATCGCCCGCACGGGATGGTCCTGGACACCACGCCCGACCCGCGGATCATGCGGCTGCATGTGTGGTGCGTCCCGATCGACGAGGGCCACACCCGGATGCTGCTCACGTCGGTGCGCAACTTCGCGCAGAACCCGGCGGCATCGTTGGGGATCAACCGGTTCAACCTCACCGTGCTCCGCCAGGACCGGGCGGTCGTTGAGTCCAGCGCCCCCGCCGTCGTCCCGGAAGGGCCGGTCGAACGGTCGGTGCCGAGTGACAAACCGACCCTCACGTTCCGCACGTGGTACCACCGCACGCTCGCGGGCTCCAGCGTCCCCGACCCGAGGGTGCGCCGGTGACGGACGCGTCGGTGACCGGCGGGTCAGTGCCGGGCGACTCAATGTCGGGCGCGTCCGGGTCATCCGGGTCCGACCATCGCGAGCGGATCGCGGTCGTGGGATCGGGTGTGTCCGGGCTCACCGCGGCATACCTGCTCGCCCGATTGCACGACGTCATCCTGTTCGAGGCCGACGAGCGGCTGGGCGGGCACGCCCACACCCACTCGGTTGCGGGGTCGCAGGGGCCGCTCGCGGTCGACTCGGGGTTCATCGTCTTCAACGACCGGACCTATCCGGTTCTGCGACGGCTCTTCGGCGAGCTGGGCGTTCAAGGGCGCCCGACCGAGATGTCGATGAGCGTCCGGGACGAAGTGTCGGGCATCGAGTTTGCTGGTGGCAGAGGGCTGCCCGGGTTCGTGGCCCGGCCGCGTCAGCTCACCGACCTCGCATACTGGCGGATGCTCACCGGGGTGCGGCGTTTCCATGGTCTGGCCCGGGAGTTCCTCGCGCAGACCGACGACGAGGACACGACGACACTGGGTGAGTTCGTCCGCGCGGCCGGCTTCGGTCCCGACTTCATCCGCCTGTATGCCGTGCCCGTCGTTGCGTGCGTCTGGTCCACCGGTGGGGGCGACGCCCTCGACTACCCGGCGCGGTATCTGTTCCGGTTCCTCGACCACCACGGGATGTTGTCGATCGGCGACTCACCGCAGTGGTTCACCGTCGTCGGCGGTTCCCGCTCCTACGTCGACGCCATTGCCGCGCGGCTGCCGGACATCCGCCGGGACCGGCCGGTGCGCGCCGTCCTGCGCCACCCCGACCGCGTCGAGGTCATCGACGCGGCAGGTGGTCGGACCCTGGTGGATCGGATCGTCATCGCCACCCACCCCGACCAGGCGTTGCGCCTGCTGGCCGACCCACTGCCGTTGGAGGAGGAGGTCCTCGGCGCCTTCCGCTACTCGACGAACGAGGCTGTCCTGCACTGCGATCCGTCCCTCTTGCCGCTGTCCCGAGGAGCTCAGGCGTCGTGGAACTACCTTGTCCGGGGCGATGGGGAGGGCGCCGAGGCTGGGCCGCCGATGGTGACCTACTGGATGAACCGCCTGCAGGGCTTGCCCTTGAGCGACCCCCTGTTCGTCACCCTCAACGGATCGGACCGGATCAGCCCCGAGCATGTCATCGCCTCAATGAGCTACGACCACCCGCTGTATGACGTCGCCGCAGTCCGGGCCCAGCGGCGGCTGGCCCAACTCAGCGTCGGCCGCACGGCATACGCGGGGGCCTATCACGGCTGGGGCTTCCACGAAGACGGCGCCCGCTCCGGGGTGGCCGCCGCGGCCGCGCTGGGGGTGACCTGGTGAGCCCCCAAGAGCGCGTCGTGCCGGACCTTCCCACCCTTCCGGCCCTGGTCATCGGCACGGTGCGGCATACCCGCTTCCAGCCGCTGCGCCACGCCTTCACGAACACGCACTACCAATGGCTGGTCGACCTCGACACGCCGCCTCGACTGCCACGACGGTTGCGCCAGCTCTCCGAACTGCGCGCCGAGGATCATCTCGACGCAGTCGCGACCAGCCTGCCGGAGCTGAAAACCGTTGTGTTGGAAAAGGTTCGAGCCGCCGGAGTCGTCCTCCCCGACTCGACCCGGGTGCTGCTGCTTGCCCACGGGCGGGTGCTCGGCCACGTCTTCGACCCCCTGTCGGTGTTCTGGTGCCTGGACTCCGAGGGCCAGGCCGTCGCCGCGGTCCTCGAGGTCCGCAACACGTATGCCGGTCGGCACACCTACGTCCTCACCTCGGGTCCGCGCGGAGAGGCCGAGGTCGACAAGGACTTCCTCGTCTCGCCTTTCAACGACACCACCGGCCGGTATGCCGTGCGCCTGCACCTCACGCGGGATCGCGTGACGGTCGCCATCCAGCTGGATCGCGACGGCAAGCGGCTGCTCAGTGCGACCGTCACGGGTCGACCCGTCCCGTTGACGGCAGCCTCACTGTCCCGAACCTTGGTCCGTCACCCGTTCATGCCTCAGCGGGTGAGCACGATGATCCGAGTCCACGGAATCTACCTATGGGCGCGTCGCCTGCCGGTCCTTCGGGAAAAGGCCCCTCGCGCAAGGTCAGTCGATCCACGCATCGCGCCAGCGGGGCGGCATACCCTCCTGACGCGGGGCGCCGTGGCACGAAGCCTCGTCCGGTTGCTCGTCGGCTCCCTGCCGGTTCGCCTGCGACTTCCCGACGGCGAGACGTGGGGGGCCGGCGGCGCTGATGCGCCGGTCCTGCAGGTCAACCGGCCCGCCGACCTGTTCCGGCGACTGGAGACGCACCCCAAGATCGGGCTGGGGGAGGCCTATATGGCCGGCGACTGGCAGGCGGCCGACGGCACGGACCTGGGCGACCTGCTCATGCCGTTCGCCGCCCGGGTGGAACGGCTGCTGCCTCGGCCGATCCTTGCGCTGCGCGGGGTCGTGGAGCGGGCCATCCCGCACCACCATCGGAACACCCCGGAAGGGTCGCGAGCCAACATCGCTGCCCACTACGACCTCAGCAACGACCTGTTCGCGGGCTTCCTCGACGAGACGATGACCTACAGCAGCGCGCTGTTCGACGAGTCGCGCGGGCCCTGGGACGAACAGGATCTGGCCACGGCCCAACGTCGCAAGATCGACGCCGCGCTCGACGCGGCCGGAGTCGGCGCAGGCACTTGGCTGCTCGAAATCGGCACCGGATGGGGCGAGTTGGCGGTCCGCGCTGCTTCCCGCGGCGCCTTCGTCACGACGATCACCTTGTCGCGGGAGCAGCAAGCACTCGCGCAGGAACGGGTCGCCGCGTTGGGGTTGTCCGACCGGGTCGACGTGCAGCTCAAGGACTACCGAGAGGTGACGGGACAGTTCGACGCTGTCGTGAGCATCGAGATGATCGAAGCGGTGGGCGAGGAGTTCTGGCCCGCCTACCTGCAAGCCATCGACCGGCTGCTGACGCCCGACGGCACCGCTGTCGTGCAGGCCATCCTCATGGACAATCACCGTTTCCTCGCCACCCGCAACTCCTATGGATGGATCCAGAAGCACATTTTCCCTGGCGGACTAATCCCCTCCGTGGAGGCGCTTGAGGAGGAGGCCACGCGGCATACCGGGCTGCGGGTCCGGCGGATCCACCCGTTCGGCGCGCACTACGCACACACCTTGCGGCGCTGGCGCCGGACCTTCGACGCCAACTGGCCACAGATCGCCACGCACGGCTTCGACGAGGTGTTCCGCCGCCAATGGGAGTTCTACCTCGCCTACTGCGAGGCTGGATTCGCAACCGGCTACCTCGACGTCGCCCAGCTCACCTTGCGGAGGACCTGATGTCCCGAATGCTCGTCCGGGCAGCCCGAGCCGTGGACACGGTGCTGGACCGCAGTGTCGTGTTCGGCTACCCGATGACCGGCCACCTGGTGCGCCGACGCTTGCCGACATGGCCGCCCGATCCGGGTCCGGAATCGTTGCGAGACAAGCATGTCGCCGTCACCGGTGCGACGTCAGGATTGGGCGTCCGGACCGCTGCGGACCTGGCCGCGTTGGGCGCCACCGTGCACCTCGTGGTTCGAGACGTCGTCAAGGGCGTTGTGGTCGCCGACCGGATCGCCGCCGACACCGGTCGCTCCAACGCGGCGACGGTCTGGGAGTGCGACCTCGCGTCCATGGCCAGCGTCGCCGACTTCGTGTCGACGTTCCGGTCGGCCGGGTTGTCGTTGTCGGCCCTGGTCCACAACGCCGGGGTGCTGCCAGCCACCCGTCAGGAGGACGACCGCGGTCATGAAATCACCATGGCCGTGCATGTGCTGGGTCCGGTCGCCATGACCGAGGGGCTGCTGGCGAACCTCGCCGCGGACGCCCGGATCGTCGTCGTCACTTCTGGCGGCATGTATACCCAACGCCTCGTTGTCGATGACCTGGACTACCGGCATGGCCGTTATCGGGGGGCGGTCGCCTACGCGCGCAGCAAGCGAGCCCAGGTGGAGCTCCTTCCCGTCCTGGCCGACCGCTGGGGCGGCGCCGGAGCTGCCGTGTATGCCGCCCACCCCGGCTGGGCAGCCAGCCCCGGAGTGGCGTCGTCCCTGCCCGGGTTTGATCGGATCATGCGGCCGCTGTTACGCAGAGGCGACGCGGGTGTTGACACGGTTACCTGGCTGGCCGCGGTCGATCCCCGGCCACCCGGTGGCGGGTTGTGGCACGACCGTCGTGAACGCCCCACCAGCTATGGTTCGCGCACCGTGGCGACCGATGGCGAGCGCGCCGCCTTGTGGCGCTGGGTCGCGCAGGAGTGCGGCATACCCCTGGGACGGCCGTCCCGCTGAGCGAGTGGCCCTGCCCGGCGTCACGGACACTGGGGCGCGAGCGGGAGCTCGACGGTGTGCGAACAGAGGGACGATGACCCCTCCTGCCGCACTCCGTCACGCAATCGCTAGCGCTCGCCGCCTCGTTCCGGCGCTTGGTGACGTCTAAGACCTCCGCCGCACTTAGGTGCTGACCCGGACCCGCCGGCGCTCGCGAAGCCGCTCGACGATGTCGTAAAGAACCGGCACGAGGATGAGCGTGAGGATGGTTGAGGACACCAGCCCGCCGATGACGACGATGGCCAGTGGCTTGGAGATGAAGATTCCGCCGCCGGTCACTCCGAGCCCCATCGGCAGTAACGCGAAGATCGTCGCCAACGCCGTCATGATGATCGGCCGCAACCGCAACCGAGCCCCGTTGACGATCGACTCGTTGATCCCGGAACCGGATTCGCGGTATTGGTTGATGAGGTCGATGAGCACGATGGCGTTGGTCACCACGATGCCAATGAGCATGAGCAGGCCGATCATCGCCGGGATCCCCAACGCGGTGCCGGTGAGCAGGAGCAGTCCGAGCGCGCCGGTTGCCGCGAAGGGCACCGAGACAAGCAGGATGAGCGGCTGCAGGAGCGACCGGAAGGTGGCCACCATGATGAGGTAGACGATCGCGATCGCCGCCAGCATCGCCACACCGAGTTGGGCGAAGGACTCCCGCTGGGCCTGCGACACGCCCGCCAGCCGCACCGTGACACCTTCGGGCAACGACAGGGCCGCGAGTTTGGTCTGGATCGTCGAGGTCACCCCTCCGACGTCTCCTGCCTGCGGCGTCCCGGTCACCGTCGCGGCCCGGGCGCCGTCCACCCGGCCGATCGACGCCGGGGAGGAGACCTCGGTGACGTCAGCGACGGCGTCGAGCACCACCGCGGTCGCCTTGGCCTTCTGGGCGTCTTTGGCGGCCTGGCTCAGCGCCTCGCTGTCGGCGCGCGCCTTGGCGGTCTTGGCCTTGGAGTCCAACAGCTTCTGGATGCTCTCGTCGGTCGCGGACAACTGGGCCTTGGCGGTCTCGATCGACTTCTGCAGTTGGGCGATCTGGGCCTTCAACGCGGCGATCGGATCGGCGGGAGGGACCGTCACCATGCCCGGGGGCAGGGCGGACAGCTGGGCCAGCTGCGTGGTCAAGGTCGACACCTGGTTGGTGAGGGTGGAGATCGTCTGCGACACCTTGGTCCGCGACTCGCGCAGGCCGGCGAGCTGATCGGCAAGCGCGGCATCCTGGTCGGCCTGGGCCTTCTTCTGCATGGCCTTCTGCTCGTCCTCCACCGCGGTCCCGGCGGCCTTGCGCGCGTCGATCGTTTGCTTCTGGGTGATCGGCAAGGGCAGCGCCCGCAGCCCTTCCACCGTCGTCACTGGTGCGCGCGAACGCAGGACGACATCAACCGTCGAGTCGGCGATGGTCACCGTCCCGACCTTGGTGCCCTTGACCGCCTGCGCGACCGCCTGACCGATTTGGGCCTGGACCATGCCCACGCCGGCCGCAGCCACCGGGTCGACGTTGACTTTGAGCATCGTCTTCGCGTTGGTGAGATCGGTGCGGACGTTGCGCATCCCAGGGACCGTCGCCAACATCTCCGCGACCTGGTCACTGCCCTTACGCAGCGACTCGGGGTCGGACCCCTCAACGACGAGCGCCACATCGCTGTTGGCCTGAGTCGAGACCACCTCGACGGTTCCGACGCCGGTGAGGGTGGTGAGCGCCGCCCGCAGCCGATCCCCGACGACCGTGCCGTCGGCGCCCGACTGCAGCGTCACCGAGATCGACGACTGGTTGGGCCCGGCCACGGTCCCGAAGAACACCCGCGACGGGTCGCCGCCCACCGTGGTCGTGTACGACACGACCGTAGGCTCCGCGGCCACGACCTTCTCAAGCTGTTTGGCCGCCGCGTCGGTCTGCTCCAACGCGGTCCCCGCCGGCATCTCCTGCACGACGCGCAACGTCGTCGCGCCCATGCTGCCCAGGAAATCCGTCTTGAGCCGCGGGGCGAGCCCTACGGTGGCGATGAACACCAGCGCGGCGAGCACCAGAGTGACCGCGCGGTGCGCCAGCGCCCAGCGCAGCGAGGGCAGGTAGGCGCGCTGCAGCGCCGTCTGCGGCGACTCGTGGGAGGCGGACGGCATACCGGCCTCGTATGCCGTGTCGTCGCCTTCCGCACCCGACGCGCGAACACCGTTGCGGCGACGCATGAACCACGACGCGAGGACCGGGACAACGGTGAGCGCGACGAACAGCGAGGCCAGCAACGCGATCGTGACGGTGACCGCGAATGGCCGGAACAACTCCCCGGTCTGTCCGGAGACGAGCCCGATCGGCAGGAACACCGCCACAGTCGTCAGGGTGGATGAGGTGACCGCACCCGCGACTTCCCGCACTGCTCGGATGATCGATGCCGGGCCGAACTCGCCGAGACCTTGATGGCGTTTGATGTTCTCGATGACGACGATCGAGTCGTCGACGACGCGGCCGATGGCCACCGTCAGGGCGCCGAGAGTAAGGATGTTGAGGGTGTAGCTGCCGGTCCAGAGACCGATCATCGCGATGAGCAACGACAGGGGGATCGAGATGGCGGTGATGATCGTCGAGCGCACCGAGGCGAGGAAGATGAGGATGACGACGACCGCGAAGAACAGGCCCAACAGGCCCTCGACGGTGAGGTCGTGGATGGAGTCCTCGATATAGGGCGCCTGGTCGAAGACGATGGACTCCTTGGCCCCCCCGCCGATCCGCGCGATCAGCGCGGGCAACTCGGCCCGCACGGCCTGGGAGACGGCCACCGTGTTGCCGCTTTGTTCCTTGGTCACCGCAATGGTGAGTGACGGTTTTCCGTTGGCGCGGGAGATCGACGTCGTGTCAACCGGGGCCATCGTCACGTCGGCGATGTCCCGCAACGGGACCGGCCCGTCGGTGCCCTGCACCTGGATGGCGGCGATCTCGTCGGTGCTGCCCAGCGTCTTGCCCACTTCGACGTCGAGCGTGGTGCCGCCCGACGGCAGCGAGCCAGCCGGGATCGCGATGCCGCTCGCCGCGAAGACCTGGGCCAGGGTCGAGGGTTCGACACCGAGCCGGTCGACGTCCGCCGGACGCAGGGTGATGATGACTTGCTGCTGTTCTTCGCCGGCGACGACGACGTCGCGCACCCCCGGCAGCGTCTTGAGCTTGGCGGCGACGATCTCCTTGAGCTTGCGTGAGAGAGTGCCCTTGTCCTCCGACGACGAGACCGCCAGCGCGATGATCGGCACATCGTCGAACCGGCCCGCGACGACCCGCGGAACCACGTCGCTCGGCAAGCTGCTCTGTATGCCGTCCACCGCCGAGCGCAGGTCACTCAAGACCTTGTCCGACCCGGTCCCGAACTCCCATTCGACGCGGACCGTCGAGATGGCGCTGGCGCTGCGAGAGGTGACCCGAGTGACGCCGGAAACGGCCTTGGCGGCGTCCTCGATGGGGCGGCTCACCTCGCGTTCGACGACCTCGGGAGCAGCCCCGGGCTGCACGGCGACGATGGTCGCGGCAGGCGTCTCGATCGAGGGGATGAGCTCCTGTTTGAGACTGCCCGTGGCGAAGAAGCCGAGTCCGATGAGGATCGCGCACACGAGCAGGACCACCGTGCGGTTGGCCAGGCTCAACTTCGTCAATTGGGTCACTCGGTCAGCCTACGTCGCCCAGCAGGCGCCGCTCGACAGCTGTGTCGGCAACCGCCTCGACGGGCCCCGTGCGCCGGCGGCCGACGGTCAGGAACCGATCACTTGGGTTATCGACAATGCCCGCCTAGCCTGCGCCGGGGTCAATCGTGGACCGGCTCATCTCGGCTCTGCCACGTGCACACGCACACCTCGTTGCCTTCGACGTCGGCCAGCACCCAGAACGAGGGAGCCTCCCCATCGCTCACCAGCCGACCACCGGCAGCGAGCGCCGCAGCCACTCGTCGGTCGGCCTCATCGTGTGCCACGGTGACATCTACATGGATCCGGTTGCGCTGGGGACGGGGAGCATCCATCTGTTGGAACCACAGGGTCGGTCCCACCCGATCGGGATCGACCAGCTCGTTTCCCTCCGCGCCGGCTGCGGCGGCCGCGCCGGGATCGCCCGCCGGCCACCCGAGCACCGCCGCCCAGAAGGGACGGACCGCCCCGATGTCCATGGCGTCGATGGCAATCTCCACCTCACCCAATCGGTGTGGCTGGCTGGTGAGGCCCAGCTCGGTCACCACGGTGTCGATGGCCAGCCCCAACCGGACATCCCGCTCGCTCACCCCGCCGACGTCGTGGCTGCCGGTAGCCACATGCACCCGACCCCAGCGCAGGTCGATCTCGGGGTGGTGACCCTGCTCTTCGGCCAGGGCGCCGACCCGATCGACGAAAGCCAGCGCCGTGGCGAAGTCGCCGGTCGCCACGGTGAGATGCATCCGCCCGAGCAGGTAGCGCCAGTTCGGCAACGAGCCCGACGCGTCCGCGCGCGAGAGCCGGCCAGAGGTGGAGTCCATGACGGCACCCTATGCGCGGTCGCCGACACCGACCGGCCGTGTTGGACCCGGGGTTCAGAGGTCGTTGCCCGCGTAGGACTGGTTGAAGCTCTTGTTGGCCAGCCGGGAGTCCGGGACGATCGTGTCGGCCAGCGCCACCGGCAGGGCCGATCAGTTGAAGAAGCTCGGGTCGACGATCTTCGCCCGCGCCAGCCGCCCGTCCGGCCCGAGGTCGACCTGCGGGTGGTCGGCGCGGGCGTCGACGGTCAGCCCGCTGGCCCGGGCGACGTAGCCGAGGGTGCCGAGGTTGCGCGCGAGCTCGCCGGGCAGCACTGCGGTCCCGGTGAACCGGCCGAGCACGACCGAGTGGTCGAGGGTGGGCGCGACGATCTCGGCCACCTCGGCCGCCACCTTGACGACGAGCGCAAGGTCCGGCTCGGCGGTCCAGCGCGCCGTCCCGACGCCGATCCCACCACGCAACAGCCGGTGCCCGGTGACGACAGCGTTGTGCCGCAACAGCTTGGGAAACCGAGTCGGGTCAGCGCGTGGCGCAGGCGGCTGAGCCGGACAGCCGTTGGATGAGCGCGAACAGCACCATGCCGAAGGCGAACACCCCGCGCATCGGCACGCTCGGGCCGGTCGAGAGCATGAGTGCGGCGAGCAGAACGTGGGCGCCGGCGAGCGTCGCGCACGGCGAGCCCATCGCTCGGACCGCGTCCCGCGGCTGGGGCAGATAGGTGGCCAGCGCGCCAGCGCCCACCAACGCAGTGAGCGCGAGCAGGACGGTCCAGGCGGGGTCTCCGGCAACCGTAGGCCCGGCCGCCGACCGGTAGGCGAGGAACAGCACCGGCGCCAGCACCACAGAGGCGACCGTATGCCGCCCGCTCCAGGCCCGCAGCCAGGCTGCCGGCCCGCTCGGGGCCGGGGAGATCGTCGCGGAGGTCACTGCTCGAACGCTGGGGATGCGCTCGGACAGGCCCTGCAGCGGGCTGTCGGGGTCGGTCATCGACCCTGGCGCGGGAAGCTGAACGACCAGCTCGGCGTGGCGGGGGCGGCGCTCTGGGTCTCCCGACAGGTGCACCGCTCGGACACGGGGAACTGGGACATCACGGAGTCGACGTGCATGCCGCACCCCCGCCAGGTGATCTTGCCGCAGGTGGAGCAGCGAGCCGGACTGCACATTGTGAAGCCTCCTCAGGTCGGTTGTGGGCACATGGTGCTCCTGGTGTCGCCACATGCTGTCACATACCCCAGGGGGTATCCAAATCGAGTCTATTGATGGTCCGGTCGACGGTCACGATCCTGCGGGAGGTGAGCGGGCGGCATACCCTCTGGGGATGGTGAGCGAGACGCAGGCCCACAACGGGCTGCCCGGTCCGTTGCCCGGCTCACCCACGCGCCGCGCTGGGGGAGTGCGACGCACGACCAGCCTGGATCTCACTCGCCCGAACGGCCCCGACGGCCCGATCGAGGTCAACGGAAGAGCGCGCGACGTTCGCACCGACGAGGCCGGCGCCGCCCGCGTGCTCGACAAGGCCCTTCTGTCCCTCACCGTCACCGACGGAATCGTCACCCGGGTGCGGAGTTTCCCCGAACGCGCCGCCGCGCCGCGCCTGGTCGGTCGACAGGCGCTCGTCGGGTGGCGCACCGGTCTGTGGCGCGAGCTGCACGACGACGTCGAGTCTGGCTCGGCGCTGCACCTGCTCCTTGATGACTTGCCGGGCGGCATGGTCGTGGGCGGGTTCACCCGTCGTCGGGCGCTGGCCGCGGCGGGCGAGCCGGTCCCGCAGCCGGGCCGGCGCCTGGATGTCTGCGCCGGGTGGGCGGTCGACTCGCGGGCGGCCCGGATCATGGCCGAGGTCGGCACCCCGCCGCCGCCGGTCACTCCCGAAGCCCCCGACCTGGTCCGGGCCGACGACCCCACGGGCTGGCACACCCTGGCGCCGTTGCCGACTTTCGGGATGTCCCGGCGCCGCCGAGTTGACGCCCACCGTGATGGAGCCCAGATCGTGGTCGATGCGATGTTCCGCGACTCGTTTGTCGACGCGGAGGGGGTGCAGCGGGTGCTCCACGAATACGGCGTGCACGCCACCCTCGAGGCCAACGAGGGCCGGGTGCTCGCGGTCCGACCGGCCCCGAGGGTGCTGCCGCACCTGGAATGTCCGATCGCCGGTGCCTCCACCCAACGTCTCATCGGTATGCCGTGTGCCGATCTTCGCGATCTCGTCTCCAGCACCCTGTTCGGCCCGTCGACCTGCACCCATCTCAACGATCTGATGCGCTCGATTGCCGACGTGCCAGCACTGTTGACGCGGGTCTAGGCGGCCGCAGGCAACCGATTCCCGAGTCCCGACGTCCAAGTCGACATGGAGCCGAGGTCGTTGTCCCGCAGAGACCTTGTCCGCCTCGCCGCATGGCTGGGCCTGAGCATTGGGACCAGCACCGGGCTGGGAGCCTGCGCCACCTCCGGTGCCGGTGCTGCCGGACCCAGCTCGGGCACCTCCTCTGGCACCGCCGGGACGCGCGCCGGGGCAGGCGCCGCCCCCAGCGCCGGGGTCGATCTGGCTCTGTCCCGGGTCGCCCGGGCCACCCCCGCCACAGCAGCCCAGGGTCCTGCGGTCGCCGCCATCACCGGCTTCACCGAACGGATGGTCGCTGAGGTCCTGGCCAGACAAACCGACAACCTCATCTGCTCGCCCTATTCCGTGGCTGCGGCCCTTGCGATGACCGCCAACGGTGCTCGCGGCACGACGGCTCAGGAGATGCTCACCGTCCTGGGGGGGCTGTCGATAGCCGATCTGGACGCTGGGCTGGCGCTGCTCTCCGGGCAGTTCATGAGTCGGGCTGGCCGCAAGACCAAGGCAGACGGCAACGCCGGCGAGATCGCTCTCGACATCGCCAACTCGCTGTGGGGACAGCGAGGCACGACGTGGGAGCAGCCCTTCCTTGACGAATTGGCCCGGTGGTTCGGCGCCGGGATGAACCTCGTCGACTTTGTCGGGGCGACCGAATCGGCGCGCGCGCGGATCAACGACTGGACCGCTGCCGCGACGCACGACAAGATCCTCGATCTGGTGCCAGCCGGTGCCCTCGACGTGATGACCCGCCTTGTCCTGGTCAATGCGGTCTACCTCAAGGCGCCATGGGAGGAGCCTTTCCAGCCCTCCGCTACTCGCAAAGGCCCCTTCACCCTCGCCTCCGGAGCACGAGTCGAGGCGGATCTGATGCACAACGCTTTCGAAGGGGCCTCGGCGGCGGTCGGTTCCGGATACGTCGCCATCTCCCTCCCGTATGCCGGTCGCGAACTCGCGATGACCCTGGTGCTCCCGGACCGGTCCGACCCCGCGAGCCTCGCCTCGTGGCTGCGGGCCGGTGGCCTGGGCACCGCCCTCGCCGCCCTCGCGCCGCGCTCGGCGGTGACGCTGACGATCCCGAAGTGGAGCTTCCGGACCCGCCTGGAGCTCAAGCCGCTGTTGTCCGTCCTCGGGATGCCGAGTGCCTTCGGCGACGCAGCCGACTTTTCGGGTATCGCGAGGTCGGTCAGCCTCACCATCGATGAGGTGTATCACCAGGGCTTCGTCGCGGTCGACGAGGAGGGCACCGAGGCCAGTGCCGCCACCGCGGTCGTGATGCGTGAGGTCGCGGTACCGGCCGACCCGCTCAGCGTGGTCCTGGACCGGCCGTTCCTCTTCGTCGTGCACGACATCGCCAGTCGGGCACCGCTATTCGTCGGTCGGGTGGCCGACCCGACCCGCTAGGCACACCGCGACCCGGGCGGTCGGCGCTCGCGCGGCATCAGCGGTCACGCGCGCTCTGCGTTCGGCGCGCTGGGATTGCTCGATGACCGGTGATCGGCTCAGCTGTCGTGCCGGTCGCCTAGGTTGACCGGTATGCCGCCCATCTCGCCGCCCGAGGCCGGTTCACCCGCCGATCCCGTCAACCCGGATGTGATGCGGCTTGCTACGCGGGATGCGACGCCGTTCGCGTCGGTCGTGGCGACGGCGCAGGCCGTGGCGGGGACGAGCTCGCGGACGGCCAAGATCGCCCGCCTCGCGGAGCTGCTTCGGGGCCTGGCGGCCGATGAGGTGGAGCCGGCGGTGGGCTTCCTCACCGCGTCGGTCCGACAGGGTCGGCTCGGCGTCGGGTGGCGGACACTCGCCGACCTGTCGGCCGAACCCGCCCAGACCGCAACGCTGTCCATCGCGGAGGTCGACGCCGCGATCTCGCGACTGGCCGCTGCCGGAGGCGCTGGCGCTGCCGCTGCTCGGACCGAGGAGCTGACTCGGCTTTGGGCGCAGGCAACTGCCGTCGAGCAGCGGCTGCTCGCCGGAATCCTGGTCGGGGAGGTGCGGATCGGGGCCCTCGACGGGGTGCTCACCGACGCCGTCGCCAAGGCCGCCGAGCGGCCGTTGGCGGAAGTGCGGCGGGCGGCGATGCTCTTGGGGAGCCTCGGACGGACGGCATACCTGGCCTTGAGTGGTGGCGACCTCGCGGCCGTCGGCCTCACAGTCGGAGTGCCGGTCATGCCGATGCTTGCGGCGACAGCGATGAGCGCCGGGGAGGCCGTGACGGCACTGGGCCCGGAGCCCGTCTCGGTTGAGGTCAAGCTCGACGGCGCGCGGATCCAGGTGCATCGGCATGGCGGGCCGGGCGCTCGAGTGGAGGTCTTCAGTAGGACCCTGGCCGACATCACCGCCCGGGTGCCCGAGTTGGTCGACGTGGTTGCGGGCTTCCCCGGTGGGTCGCTCATCCTCGACGGTGAGACGCTGACGCTGGACGAGGAGGGGGCGCCGCGACCGTTCCAAGAGACGATGAGCCGGTTCGGCTCGACGGGGGCGCGCGAAGAGGTATTGCGGCCGTGGTTCTTCGACGTGCTCCATGCCGATGGGCTGGACCTGCTCGACGAACCGCTGTCGATGCGGAGGGAACGGCTGCGCGCGGTGGTGGGGGAGCACGGCATACGGGCCATCGAGACGGCCGATCCCGATGCGGCAGAGGCGTTCTCCCGCGAGGCGCTAGCGGCGGGGCACGAGGGTGTGCTCGTCAAGGCGCTGGACTCCGTGTATGCCGCCGGGCGGCGCGGGCGGCAGTGGCTCAAGGTCAAGCCAGTGCACACCTACGACCTCGTCGTGCTCGCGGCCGAGTGGGGCTCGGGTCGGCGGACCGGCTGGTTGTCGAACCTGCACTTGGGCGCGCGCGACCCTGCTGTGGCTGCGGACGAGCCCGGGGCGTTCGTCATGGTCGGCAAGACGTTCAAAGGTCTCACCGACGAGACCCTGCGTTGGCAGACCGCGCGGCTGCTCGAGCTGGAAATCCGGCGGACCCTGTATGCCGTTCATGTCACCCCGACGCTCGTCGTCGAAATCGCTATCGACGGGGTGCAGCGTTCGTCGCGCTATCCGGGCGGTGTGGCGTTGCGGTTCGCCCGGGTCAAGGCATACCGGGAGGACAAGTTGCCAGCCGACGCCGACAGCATCGACACACTGCGCGGGCTGATGCGCTGAGCGCCTCCGGCGCTCTGATGCGCTGAGCGCCTCCGGCGCCTGCACCACCAGTTCAGGCCGTGGGCTGCTTGCGCGTGGCGATTTCGGCGAGCAGGGCGGCTCGGCGTTCGGCCGCAGGCAGCGACACCTCACGCAACCAGGCTGACCCGTGCGAATCCCCTTGCGCCACAAGAACGTCAGCCAGCGCCCGAACGTCCGCCGGCGTCTTGTTCTGGGCCATCTTCGCCTTGGCGAGCACCCGGGTGATCTGCACCTCAATCCCGACGATCGCCCGCAGCATCGCTTCGACATAACCGTCGGCGGCGCCGTCCATCGACCACCCCCGAACCGCCCCGGTCTGGGACTGGGACCCCGCCTCGTGGTGCTCGGTGAGCCGCCGCACGACCTCTCGGGTCCAGTCCGCCTCGTCGTGGGCGACAAGCTGGCCATAGACGTGCACCGTCACGTAGTCCCATGTCGGCACCACCTTGCCGTGCTCTGCGGCGGAAGGCAGCCAGGCCGGGCTCACGTAATGGTCGGTTTCGGTGACGATGACCAGGGCCTCACCCTCGACCGGCTCCGACCACTGCCTGTTGTTGCGCGCGACATGGCCGAGCAGCGCACCGCGTGGTCCGATGGTCGGGTCGAAAAGGAACGGCAGATTGGTCGCGACCAGGCCGGACTCGGAATGGTGGGTGATGAACTCAGCCGACCCCATCCGGGCGAGCACCTGCGCCACCTGGTCATCGGTCATAGCGAAGTGGGCGGGAACGTACACGCCCCCACTATGCCGGGTTCAGCGCAGGGTTGCCGCCACGATGAGGCCCGCGGCCAGTGACACTTCGACCGCCGCACCGAGGACATCCCCGGTGACGCCGCCCAGCCTTGTGCGGCACCGCACCGCGACCATCCACGCGGCGCCGACGGCCGCGACGACGGTCAGGGGGGCGGCATACCAGCCGAGGACCGGCCACGGGACGACATCGGTGGGCGCGAACCACGCGAGCGCAGCAGCGCCCATCATCGCGACGAGTGCGGAGACCCCGGCAGCCGCGCCGGCAGGAACAGTCCCGGCCACGGTCGCCCCCAAACCCGCCTCGCGCGCGGCCGGGAACGACGGTCCACAGACCCAGGCCAAGGTATGCCGCGACGCCACCACCGCGACCGCGGCGAGGATCGGCCCGTCCCAGCCGGGCCAGCCGACTAGGTCCGAGATGGCGGCCGTCTGGATGAGCAGGACAAGGGCCAGAGCCGTGGCACCCATCGGTCCGGCGTCGCCGCGGCGCATCACTGCGAGCGCGTGCTGCCGGTCATAGGAGGCCGCTAATCCGTCTGCGGTGTCGGCCAGTCCGTCCAGATGCAGCCCGCGGCTCAACCACGCGAGGACGGCGACCGTGAGGGCAGCGGCGAGCAGCGGCGGCATACCGATCCAGCGGACGGCGGCGTGCGCGAGGAGGGGGACGGCCGCGAGCGGAAGGGTGGCCAGCGGCGCGAGCAACATGGCGCGCCCGGCCACGGCACGGTCCACGACGGCGGGTGGCTGGACCCGAAACGTGGTCAGCGTCCCGACGGCCAGACGCCAAGCGTCACGACCGGTGCTCACGAGGCACCGAGCGGCAGCGCGCGCCCCATGACGACCAGCACCGCGTGGTCGGCGACGCCAGCAACAGCAGCGTTGAGCCGACCCAGCGAGTCCTGGAAGAACCGCCCCGACGGCGTCAACGGCACGAGCGACCAGCCGACCTCATTGGTGACGAGCACGACGTCCCGCGTCGTGGCCTGCAGCGCGGCGGCCAAGACCGCTGTCTCGGTCGCGACGAGGTCCCCCGCCGCCGTTAGGTCCTCCCACAGGCCGGCCCGGTCGATGAGGCCGGTGAGCCAGGTGCCGAGACATTCGACGAGGAGCGGACCACCCGGCATACCGAGGTGGCTCGCCAGATCGAGGGTCTCGACGGTCGTCCAGAAGGTGGGCCGGGCGGCTTGATGGCGCGCCACTCGCTGGGACCACTCGGGATCGGCGCCGTCGCCCGGAATTCCGGTCGCAATGTAGGTGACATCAGTCCGGCCGGCCAACAGGGACTCGGCATGCCGGCTCTTGCCGCTACGGACGCCGCCGGTCACCACCGTTATTGTCACGAGGCACAGGTTATGCCCGGCGGTCGGGCAGGATGGGAGGGTGAGCGCTCTCCTTACCGACCTCATCACCATGGGCGTCCCGCCGCTGGATGCCGAGGCGATGGCGGCGGCCGACGCCCGCCAGGCGCAGCTCACCAAACCCGCAGGCTCGATGGGACGGCTCGAAGCTCTGGGGTCCCGGCTGGTCGGCATGTATGCCGCGTGCCCACCTCCCATCCCCGAGCCGGTCGTCGTCGCGGTCTTCGCCGGTGACCACGGCGTCCATGCCCAGGGGGTGTCGCCGTGGCCGCAGGAGGTGACCGTGCAGATGGTTGCCAACGTCGCGGCCGGTGGGGCGGTCGTCAACGCGCTGGCCCGCCAGGTGGGGGCAGGGGTCTGCCTGGTCGACGTGGGGGTCGCCGGGGCTTTGCTCGACCTGCCGGTGGGCGGGGGTCCCGGCGTCGAGCTTCTCCGCGATCGCGTCGTGGACGGGACAGGCGATTTCACGGTGGGGCCAGCCCTGAGCCGTGAGCAGGCCGAGGGGGCCGTGTGGGTCGGGGCCCGGACAGCGGTGCGGCTCATCGACGCAGGGGCTCGGCTGTTGGTGACCGGTGACTTGGGGATCGGCAACACGACGGCGTCGGCTGCGCTCATCGCGGTCTTCACAGGGGCCGATCCGGGCGGGGTGACCGGTCCGGGCGCGGGCAGTGACGCCCACATGCTCGCCCACAAGATCGCGGTGATCCGAGCCGGACTGGAGCTTCACCGAGTCGAGTCCGATGACCCGATCGGGGTGCTGGCCGCGTTCGGTGGCGCCGAGCATGCGGCGTTGGCCGGGTTCATGATCGCAGCAGCGGGTCGTCGGGTCCCGGTCGTCCTCGACGGGGTCATTGCCGGAGCGGCCGCGCTGGTGGCTGCCGCGCTGTGTCCGGGGGTGACGGCATACCTCATTGCGGGGCATCGCTCCACGGAACCAGGCGCGACCGCAGCCCTGGCCGCGCTGGGACTGGAGCCCATCCTCGACCTTGGGCTGCGGTTGGGCGAGGGGTCCGGCGGAGTGCTCGCGGTGCCGGTCGTGCAGGCGGCGGCCAGGCTGTTGAGGGAGGTAGCGACGTTCGAGTCGGCCGGGGTCGCGGAACGCGAGGAACCAGTTAATGAATTGTGACCAACCGCAGACCGACCGGGCATCACAATGGCCAGGGACGACAGCCGGGGAGACGTCCCTGCCGGACACGGCCCCACCGCAGTCGATGCACGAGAGCAGGATGAGAGTGGGATGAAGCGGCTGCACGACGGACTCCTCGTCGGTGGTCGTTATGCGTTGCGCTCGCGCATCGCCTCTGGCGGCATGGGTGACGTGTGGGAGGCATTCGATGAGGTGCTGCACCGCGTCGTCGCTGTCAAGGTCATGCGTCCCAGCGCCGACGAGCAGGGCTTTGCGGCCCGATTCAAGTCCGAGGCCCGTCATGCTGCCCGCCTGTCCCATCCGAATATCGCCGCGGTCTATGACTATGGCGAGCATGAGGAGCTGGCCTTCCTCGTCATGGAGCTCGTGCCGGGGGAAACGGTTTCGGCAGTGCTCCGCCGTCAAGGGCGGCTGCCGGCAGAGCAGGTGCGCGCCATCGTCGGTCAAGCGGCGCTCGCCCTGGCTGCGGCCCACGATGCCGGCGTGATCCATCGCGACGTCAAGCCGGCCAACTTCATCATCCGGCCCGACGGAGCCCTCAAGCTCACCGACTTCGGCATTGCCCGAGCGTTGGACGGCTCCGGCCAGACGCGCACGGGTGAGGTGATGGGAACCCCGTTCTACCTCAGCCCGGAGCAAGCGGTCGGACGCCCCGCGACGGAGGCGAGCGACCTTTACGCCCTCGGTGTGGTCACCCACGAGATGCTCAGTGGGTCAAGGCCGTTCGACGGAGGCACGCCGGTTGCGACCGCGCTCGCCCATATCTCCGAACCACCACCTGCCCTGCCAGTGGACGTCCCCGGAGACCTCGCAGGGCTCGTTCGCGAGTGTCTGGCCAAGGATCCGGCGCACCGGCCCGGCAGCGCCCGCGCTCTGGCCGAGACGCTGGGTTATCGTGACCGCTCTGCCGGTGACACTAACCCGTTCGCGTCCTCGGTCGGTGCCTCTGGCGGCATGCCGGTGGTTCCGTCCGAGTTACTCGAACAGACTCCGACGGGGGCCTGGTCCGTCGCGTGGACGTCCGTCTTGGCCCCGTTGCGTGATTTGGAAACGATCCTTGCTGTTCTCGATCCCCGACTGAACGCGGGACGCTTCGCGGTGGTGTCGGTGACCGAGCGGCCCGAGGGTGCCCATCCGTTCATGACGATCATGGAGCCCGAAGGCCTGACGATGCTGATCACCGTCGAAGAGGCCGAGCAACTGGGCTTGGACTTCGAGATGCCGCTGTCGTGGATCACCCTCGGCGCGGTCCGCGCGATCGGGGCGTTGGGCTTGGTGCCCGCCGTCACAACCGCTTTGGCTCAAGCCAATATTGCTTGCGTCGCTGGCGTTGGACGATGGCACACCCATTTGTTCGTCCCAGAAGTGGACTCAGAGCGCGCCTTGAAGGTGCTGCAGCGGTTGTCGATGGCGCACCAGGAGATCTGAGTCGGCCCCCGTGGCGCTCTGCTCTTTCGGCGAGGGGATGGGGTCCGGTCGCCGTCGGTTCACCGACACGCCGTGTCGCCTCCACGCCCAAGCCCCACTCATTCGGTACAAAGGGTGAGGCCCCACCAAGTATGAGTTGGTGGGGCCTCGTGTGTCCGTGTCGTGACGCTGACTCGAACTCGTCCAGCGCGCCCGATTCACCGGTGTCGTCCTACCGGTCCGCTTGGGATTGCTCCCTGGGATCTCTCCCGCGGCGTGGAACCTCGTTTGCCGTCCGACCGCTTCGGCCTTGCGGCTTCTGCGTAGGGATAGGTTTACGCCGTTACGGCGGCTTGCGCAAGGGGTGTGACGAAGTTACTCACGAGAAGTTTTCGACTTCTCGGCGTGTCGCCTCGACACGCCCGCGTATGCCGTCAGCTTTGGGTCGCGTTCGGCCTTCCTCGGCGGCCTTGGGGCTTGTCCGGGCGTGTCCGGGATGCCTTAGCGCGGTGGCATCCGAAGGGCCCCATCGAGCCGGATGACCTCGCCGTTGAGCATCGGGTTCTCGACGATGTGGCGGACGAGGGCGGCATACTCGGGCGGACTGCCCAGCCGCGATGGGTGGGGGACCTGCTTCTCCAGGATCGCCTTGGTCTCGCCGGGGAGCCCGGCCATCATCGGCGTCTCGAACGTGCCCGGGGCGACCGTGACGACGCGAATCGCCTTGTCTGCCAGATCTCTAGCGGCAGAGAGGGTGAGGCCGACGATGCCGCCTTTGCTCGCGGCATACGCGGCCTGGCCGACCTGACCGTCGTAGGCGGCGATGCTCGCGGTCATGACGACGACGCCGCGGTCGCCGTCGACAGGCTCATTGCCGAGCATTGCGTTGGCGGCCAGGCGCAGGACGTTGAAGGTGCCGACGAGGTTGATCTCGACGACGGTGCGGAAGGTGTCCAGGGCGAGCGGGCCGCTGCGACCGATCACCCGGCCGGGGGTCGCGACACCGGCACAGTTGACGGCGATCCGCAGCTCGCCGAGCTCGCGCGCGGTGTCGACGGCAGCCTGCACTTGGGCTTCGTCGCGGACGTCGGTGGGCACAAAGCGGACCGAGTCGCCGAGTTCGGCTGCAAGAGCTTCGCCGGGCGAACTCGGCAGGTCCAGGACGACGGCCTTGGCGCCGTCGGCGACCAGGCGTCGGACGGTGGCGCCGCCAAGGCCGGACGCGCCACCGGTGACGAGGGCAACGGTGCTGTCGGTGATCCGCATGCTGGGCTCAGCCTCTCTCGCGTTGCAGCTGGCGGGAGATGACCAGCCGCTGGATCTGGTTGGTGCCTTCGAAGATCTGGGTGACCTTGGCCTCGCGCATGTAGCGCTCGACCGGGAAGTCGCGGGTGTAACCGTAGCCGCCGAAGACCTGGACTGCGTCGGTGGTCACCTTCATCGCCGCGTCGGTCGCTACGAGCTTCGCGACCGAGGCCTCCTTCGTGTAGGGCCGACCCGCGTCCTTGAGCCGCGCGGCATACAGGTATGCCGCCCGGGCGGACGTTACGGCGGCCTCCATGTCCGCAAGAAGGAAGGCGAGGCCTTGGAACTCGATGATCGCCTTCCCGAACTGGCGCCGTTCCATGGCGTATGCCGTCGCCGCGTCGAGCGCGGACTGGGCCAGGCCGGTCGCGGCGGCGGCGATGCCGAGCCGACCGTTGTCGAGGGCGTGCAGGGCGATGGCCATGCCTTGGCCTTCGGCGCCGATCCGGCGGTCGGGGGCGAGGTGGACGCCGTCAAAGATGACCTGGGCGACGGGGTCGCCGTGCAGGCCCATCTTGTCCTCGGGCTTGCCGAAGGACAGGCCGGGTGTGCCGTCGGGGACGAGGAAGCAGGTGATGCCTTTGGCGCCGAGGTCGGGGATGCGGGCGAAGGTGGTGTAGTAGTTGGCGTGTGCGGCGTGCGAGATCCAGGCCTTGGTGCCGTTGAGGGTCCAGCCGCCGTCGTCGGCGCGGACCGCCTCGGTCGTCATGGAACCGACGTCCGATCCGGAGTCGGGTTCGGACAGGCAGTAGCCGCCGAGCCATTCGCCGCTGAGCATGTCCGGCAGGAAGGAGTGGCGCTGCTCTTCGGTGCCGTACTCGGCAACCGGGTAGCAGGTGAGGGCGTGCACGCTGACGCCCACGGCGACCGACATCCACACGGTGGCGATCTCCTCGACGACCTGCAGGTAGACCTCGTAGGGCTGTCCGCCACCACCGAACTCTTCCGGGTAGGGCAGGGACAGCAGCCCGAGGGCGCCGAGGGTGCGGAAGGCGTGTTCGGGGAATCCGCCCTCTCGCTCGAAGGCGTCGACCCGTGGAGCGAGCTCTTTGCGGCATACCTCCCGGGTCATCTCGATGAGCGCGCGGGACTCGTCCGACGGCATCAGCCTCGTTGCGGCCATGGCCTGAGAATACTAGGACGTCCAAGCATCTGTCCCCCCCCAGGTCCCGCCTCCTCCCCCTCTGGCGAGTAACCGCTTCAGTGTTGGCGATTCCACGCGATTTCGCCCCGGAAATGACGAATTGCCAACATCGAAGCGGTTACTCCACTGGAGGGAGGGGCAGGGGGTCGGGGGGTGGGGGGTGGGCGAGGGGAGGGGCCAGGGATGAGGGGCCAGGGATGAGGGGCCAGGGATGGTCGAGGGGGTCAGGAGACGTTTTCGAGGACGACGGCCAGGCCTTGGCCGACGCCGATGCAGATAGCGGCCACACCCCAGCGACCGCCGCTGACCTGCAGCGATCGGGCGAGGGTGCCGAGGATCCGCGCGCCCGAGGCGCCGAGCGGGTGCCCGATGGCGATCGCTCCGCCGTGCCGGTTGACGATCTCGGGATCGATACCCCACGCATCGACACAGGCAAGAGCCTGAGCGGCGAAGGCCTCGTTGAGCTCGACGGCGTCGACATCGCCCCAGGTGATGCCCGCCCGGGCGAGCGCCAGGTTGGCCGCCTCGACGGGGGCGAAGCCGAAGAACTGCGGGTCGTTGGCCGCCGCCCCCCGCCCCGCGATCCGGGCGATGGGGCTGAGGCCGGTGAGCGCGTCCGCGTTGGCCGAGCCCAACAAGACAGCGGACGCACCGTCATTGAGTGGCGAGGCGTTGCCTGCCGTCACCGTCCCGGCCTCGGGGGAGCGGAATGACGGCTTGAGCCCGGCCAGCTTCTCTACGGTCGTCTCGGGGCGGATCGACTCGTCCCGGTCCAGCGCGACTCCCGGCACGCCGACCACCTGGTCGGCGTAGAACCCACTCGTCCACGCCTCGTCGGCGAGCCGGTGCGACCGGGCGGCGAACTCGTCCTGCCGCTCGCGGGTCACGGCATACTTCTCGCGCAACTGCTCGGTTGCCTCGCCGAGCGAGACCGTCCACTCCTTGGGCATGAGCTTGTTGACCAAGCGCCACCCCAACGTGGTCGAAGCAAGCTCCAAACCGCCTGCCGGATAAGGGCGTTCGGTTTTGGGCAGCACCCACGGCGCCCGGCTCATCGATTCGACGCCGCCCACGACGACGACATCGGCCTCACCCACGGCAATCTGCCGGGACGCGGCAATCGCGGCATCGAGGCTCGACCCGCACAGCCGGTTCAGGGTGGTCGCCGGCACCGATGTGGGCACCCCGGCCAGCAGCCCCGACATGCGTCCGACGTTGCGGTTGTCCTCACCAGCGCCGTTGGCACAGCCAAAGACGATCTCGTCGATGCGCTCGGCCTCCAGAGAAGGCGCCCGCCGGACCGTCTCGCGGATCACCAGCGCGCCGAGATCGTCGGGGCGCACCCCAGCCAGCGCACCGGCATACCGGCCGAACGGCGTGCGCACGGCGTCGTAAAGAAACACGTCAGGCATTGCGGAAACCTCCGTGACGATGTGGACGGGTGATGGAACCACGGGTGGACAGGCGAAACGAGGGGCGGCTCACGGCAGGCTCCAGTCGATCGGCTCGGCGCCTTGACGCACGAGCAGGTCGTTGGCCCGGCTGAACGGCCGCGACCCGAAGAACCCGGAGCGGGCCGAGAGCGGTGACGGGTGGGCGCTCTCGATCCGCGCGACACTCCCGAGGGCCGGGGCTAACGCACGAGCGTCCCGTCCCCAGAGGATCGCGACGAGCGGACCGCCACGAGCGACAAGGGCATCGATGGCGGCCGCGGTGACGTCTTCCCAGCCGCGTCCGCGGTGGCTGCCCGGCCGACCGGGCCCGACCGTCAGCACGCGGTTGAGCAGGAGCACACCACGTTCGGCCCACGGCGTGAGATCACCGGTGCTTGGCCGAGGCAACCCCAGGTCGGTGCCCAACTCGCTGAAGATGTTGACCAGGCTCGGCGGCAACGGCCGCACGTCGGGAGCCACCGAGAAGCTCAGACCCACTGGGTGCCCGGGCGTGGGATAAGGGTCTTGGCCGACGACGAGCACTCGGACCGCCTCGAGCGGCTGGCCAAACGCGCGAAGCACGTGCTCTCCGGCCGGCAGATAACCCCGCCCCGACGCGACCTCCTCGCGCAGGAAGGCCCCGAGCGCAGTGACGATCGGATCCAGCGGCGCGAGCGCGGCACCCCAGGACGGGTGGACGAGCTGCGCCAGCGGCCGTGCGGTCACGTCGCAGAACTTACCCGCCCCGGTATGCCGGGTGGTCGCCGATGTGACGCACGCCGAGACGGCGGGACCCTCAGTAGGCGAGGTCCTGCGTCGGGACGCCGAGTTCGCCGAGCAGCACCATCACCCGACGCTTGATCTCGTCGCGGATCGGGCGCACGGCTGCCACGCCCTGTCCCGCCGGGTCCTCGAGCACCCAATCGAGGTAGCGCTTGCCCGGGAAGTAGGGGCAGGTGTCGCCGCACCCCATGGTGATGACGACGTCGGACGCCTGCACCGCCTCGGTGGTGAGGATCTTGGGCTTCTCGGCCGAGATGTCGATGCCCTCCTCGAGCATCGCCTCACGGACCGCGGGGTTGATCGTCTCGGCGGGCGCCGACCCGGCAGAGCGCACCTCGACGGCGCCGCCAGACAGGTGTGTCGTGTATGCCGCGCCCATCTGGGACCGGCCCGCGTTGTGGACGCAGACGAACAGGACGGAGGGCTTGGTCTTCGCAGCCGCAGCGTCAGTGGTGCCGTCGGCCGCGGTGTCGGTGCTGGTCTCGGAGGAGGTCTCGGTCACGGGAGGGTCCTTCGGGTTGGGTTGGTGGACAAGGGATCTCAGGCGTTCCACGCCGACGGGCTCATCGGCGAGCAAGGGGATGACCGCGGACCGCGGCGCGAGCGCACGGACCCGATCCAGGTGCGGTGCCTCCGCAGCGGCCCGGTGGGCCAGCAACGGAGACGTCGGTTTCGCAGCGGCGAGCGAGGCGTTGACGACCCAGGCCCACGGATGGATGTCGGCGCGCCCGAGGTCGGCCTGCAGCGCCTCCGCCTCGAGCACCGGCGTGGTGTCGGGCAGAGTGACGATGACGACGCGGGTCAGGTCCGGGTCGCGCAGGCGCATCAACGGCGTCGTGTATGCCGTCCCGCCGCCACTCCCGCCACCACTCCCGCCACCACTCGCACCACCACTCGCACCACCGCCGAGGTTGCGCACAACGTCGCGGTGGTAGGACCCGGTCGCGTCCATGAGCAGCAGGGTGTGGCCGGTCGGCGCGGTGTCCATGACGACGAACTGTCTCCGCGCCTGGTGGACCAGGTGCGAGAACTGCCCGAAGACCGCGACCTCCTCGGTGCAGGGTGAGAGCAGGTCTTCGGCCAACCGGGCCCGCCCTGCCTCGTCCAGGCTGGCTCCCTTGGTGGCCAGGACCTTCTCCCGGTATGCCGCGGTCGCCGCTCTCGGGTCGATCCGCGACACGGTGATCCCGGCTCCACCGCCGACCCGCGCGCCGGCTCCGGCCCCAACACCGGCATCCGACGAGTCGGTTCCCAATGCCTCGTCCAGGTGCCCGGCAGGGTCGGTGGTCGTGAGGTGGACGGTGTGCCCCCGGTCGGCGAGCGCGACGGCGATGGCGGCGGCCACCGTGGTCTTGCCGACCCCGCCTTTGCCCATACACATGACCAGCCCGTGATCCTGGCGAGCCAGCCCGTCGACGAGCCGGTCCAGCCCGGGCAGGTCTGGTCCGGGCACGTCAGCGGCCAAGCCCATCGGGGCCGGTCGGGCATCACCAGCGGCCGACACCGACTCGTCGGCAAGCAGTCCTCGCACCGCGGCGATCCCGACGATCGTGTCGGCGCGGAGGGGGACCTGGGTGCACGGCATACCGACCAGGGCGGGCGGCAGGGCAGCAAGGGCGCGGGCTTCGCGCTGCCGGATCGCCTGCGCGAGCCGGTCGCCGGAGTGGTCCGGAGGGAGCACGCCGTTGAGGACGAGGTGCTGGTCGACAATGCCGAGCTGCGCGAGTTCCCTTGCGGTGCGGGCAGCTTCGGCCAGTGACGAGCTCTGCGGTCGGGCAACGAGGACGAGTCGGGTCCATCCGGGATCGGCCAGGCGGGCGAGTGCGGTGGCATAGGTGGAGCGAGCCCGATCGAGTCCGACCATCGGCCCTAGGCAGGACGCGTCGCCTTTGCCCGCGTCGAGGAATTCGGTCCATTCGCCCGGCAGTTGCAGGAGACGGATGGTGTGCCCCGTCGGTGCCGTGTCGAACACGACGTGCTCGTATGCCGCGATTGCCGCGTCGTCGGCCAGCAGGGCGGTGAACTCGCTGAAGGAGGCGACCTCGGTCGTGCACGAGCCGGACAGGTGCTCGGTGATCGAGGCGATCTCGGCGGCCGGAAGCAGATCGCGGACCGGCCCGACGATCCGCTCGCGATAGGCTTCGGCGGCCTGCTGCGGGTCGATCTCGATGGCGGTCAGGCCGTCGACGCCGGGAACGGGCGTGACGTGGGCTCCAATCGTCACCCCGAAGACCTGACCGACGTTGGAGGCCGGGTCGGTGCTTACGAGCAGCACGCGTCGACCGCTGTCCGCCAGGTACACCGCAGTCGCGCAGGCCAGCGACGTCTTGCCGACCCCGCCCTTTCCGGTAAAGAAGACAAACCGGGGCAGGCCAGCGAGGAAGGTCGCCACCGCGCTCACGTCCACTCCTTGTCGGTATGCCGGGTGCGTGCTCAGCAGCAGCCGCCGCTACCGCAGCACCCGCCCGAGGACGCTGACGCATCCGCAGACATGGTCGAGACCGCTGACAGGGTCGAGACCGCGGTGAGCCCCAAATCGGCCCGACCGGATGGCGTCGGGGTGGAGTCGGGAGCGTCCGATCCGCTCGCCGTGCCCCCCGCGCTGTCTGGTGCGCTGTCCGGTGCCGCTGCGCAGCCGGCCAACTGCAGAAGGCGCATCCGGGACGGATAGGAGCCGGTGGCCACGGTCACCCCGTCGACGAGGGTGAGCGGCAGGCCAGCCGATCCGGCAAGCTTGAGGAAGTCGCGGACCGCGGGCTGGGCGGCGAACGCAGCCGGGTCGTTAGCCAAGTTGTGCCGCTCGATGTCGACCCCCATCCCCTTGAGGTGATCGAGGTCGGCGGTGAACGTGACCAACGCCTGGTCGACATCGGGACCGCAGACGCCGGTGTTGCAGCACAAGGCAGGTTCGAAGACCCGGATCGCGGGGGAAGCAGGGGTGGTCATGTCAGGTCTTTCGCTGAGCGGGTGAGAGCACATGTATCGATAACTCTCGATGGAAAGTCAACGGCATACATGGACGTTTGTCAATGTGACGGCTAGCATCGGACCGTGACCACCACGTTGCCCATCGTGGCCGCCCCCGAGGCGGGAGGTGCACCGCCCGGGATCCCCGACGAAGCGGACATCTGCTGCCCAGGCTCGACGTGCGAACTGCTGCCGTCCCAGTCGGCTGCGGATTTGGCCGAGGTCTTCAAGGCGCTCGCCGACCCGACTCGGGTGCGCCTGCTGCATTACCTCGCCTTCTCGGCCAGTGGCACGGCCTGCGCCTGCCACCTGCCCGAGGCGCTCGGGATTAGCCAACCGACCCTGTCGTTCCACATGAAGAAGCTGCACGACGCCGGCCTGGTCGAGCGCGAGAAGCGCGGCCGGTGGGTGCACTACACCGTCCGGTCGAGTGGGTTGGCCTTCGTGCGCGAGTTCCTCGACCTGCCGGCCAACCCTGCCGCCCGCTGCTGCTGACCCCCGGAGACCACCGTGCCCGTTCACGAGCCATCTCGTCGCGCCACCGCGGAGGCCATCGGCACCGCGGCGCTGGTCGCCACCGTCGTCGGTTCCGGGATCATGGCGACCCGGCTCACCCAGGATGTCGCCGTCCAGCTGCTCGTCAACGCCTTGGCCACCGTGGCGGCCTTGGCCGTGCTCATCTGGTCGCTCGGGCCGATCTCGGGGGCCCACTTCAACCCCGTTGTCACCCTGCTTGCCTTGGCGCGCAAAGAGATCGGGGCGGCGGAGGCGGCACGCTACGTCGTCGCCCAGATCGTCGGAGGGTTGGCCGGGGCGGCCCTGGGCAACCTCATGTTCGACCTCCCGGCGTGGCACGCGTCGACGAAGGTGCGCTCGTCGGCCAGCCTGTGGCTCGGCGAAGTCGTCGCGACCGCCGGGCTGCTCGCGCTCATCGGCACGCTGGCCCGCACCGGCCACGGGCGGCGGCTAGGACCTGCGCTCGTGCCGGCTTGGATCGGCGCGGCATACTTCTTCACGTCCTCGACGTCCTTCGCTAACCCGGCGGTGACGATCGCCCGAGCCGCAACCGACACGTTTTCGGGGATCGCGCCGAGCAGCGTCCTCGCTTTCATCGGGGCGCAGCTGGTTGGGGCGTTGATCGGGGCGCTGCTCACCGAACTGTTCTACCCGCGGGCTGGAGGGCCCGAGCCGCTCGACCTGCCCGGGCCGGTGCCCGTTCCGGCCACGGAAGCGCTCCACTAGTCGCGCCTGCGTAATGGATAGGGTCGAGGCCATGAGCGACCTCGATCAGCCACCGCACTCCCGCGAGCCGGTGACCCGAGAACTGTTCGCCTACCTCGCCACCGACCCCGTGGCCGACCTCCTCGGCATCGTCTTCGAGGACATCCGCCCGGGTTATGCCCGAGCCCGTATGCCGGTCACCCACCGCCTGCTCAACGCTCCCGGCACCGCGCACGGCGGCGCGATGATGGCGCTCATCGACGTCGTCCATGCTGCAGTCAGTAACAGCCACGGCACCCTCGCAGTCGCCCAAGATGTGCACACCGAGTTCCTTTCGGCCGGAGCCGAGGGCGACGTGCTGCGTTGCGAAGGCGTGGAGATCAGCCGGACCCGGAGCACGGGGGTGTTCCGCATCGACGTGTTCGCTGACGGGCGGCCTAGTCACCCCGACGGAAAGCTGTTGGCAACCGCCCTCGCGAGGGTGTTCCGGATCGGGACGCCATTGCTGCCCACCGGTGGAGAGTCGGAGCCGGGCACATGACCGCGTCGTCGCGAGCGCTGCGCTGGCCCACTGTCGTCTTCGACCTGGACGGCACGCTCGTCGACACCATCGGGCTCATCGTCGCGTCCTACCAGCACGCCTTCCGCACGGTGCTCGGCCGCGAGGACGACGAGGCTCGGATCCGGGCCTGGATCGGTCAACCGCTGCTGCGCTGCTTCCAGGAGGCGGCGCCCGAGCACGCGAACGAGCTGTTCGCGGCATACACGGCCTGGAACGAAGCCAACACCGACGCGATGGTGCGCTCCTACGTGGGGGTGGCCGATCTGCTGGGCGACCTCGCGGCGGCTGGGGCTCGGGTGGCGGTGGCGACGTCCAAGCGGCGGCCGCCGGCGACCCGGGCCCTCGAACTGACTGGTCTGACCGATCTTGTTCCGGTGGTCGTGACGATGGAAGACACTGCGGTGCATAAGCCCGACCCGACGCCGCTGTTGCTCGCCGTGGACCGAGCGGGCGGGGAGCCCGGGAGGGCGGCATACATCGGGGATGCCGTCGTCGACGTGCGGGCGGCGCAGGCCGCGGGGATGGCCGGGATCGGGGTCCTGTGGGGCGCGGGCACCGAGGCGGACGTGCGGGCCGCGGCACCCCACGCGGTCGCGCCCACGGTCGCCGACCTGCGCGCGCTGCTGCTCGGCTGACCCGGTCGTCCCGTCGCTGACGCGTTCGTATGCCGTCCCCTGAACCTCAGCAGTCACACCTGTCACAGGCTGGGAGGTTTCGCAAGCCGACTCGCCGGGGCGAATGACATGGATGTCATTCGCCCTCTATAGTTGCGGGGGAGTCACTCAGCGGAGGGGTCGGATGGCAGACACGGCAGAGCGGGTCGTCGCGGCATACACGCCCCTGACCGACCGCGAGCGCGAGGTGCTGGCCTTCGAACGGCAGTGGTGGAAGTACGCCGGCGCCAAGGAACAGGCGATCAAGGAACTGTTCGACATGTCGGCCACCCGCTACTACCAGGTGCTCAACGCCCTCATCGACAGCCCGTCGGCGCTGGAAGCCGACCCGATGCTCATCAAGCGGCTGCGCCGGTTGCGCGCCAGTCGGCAGCGTCAGCGCAGCGCGCGGCGCCTGGGCCTGAACCCGTAACCCGAGCCGAGGGAAGGCTGGGGGTCAGGAGAGCTGCGGCACGCGACCGCGGACGGGGACTCCGAGCTGGGTTACGGCGTCCCTGACACGGTCGATATCCCGAGTGGTCGGGAGGGAATCGGCCACGACGGTGATCTCGATCGCGAGGTCGATCTCAGGGATGGTCTTGTCGTCGTTGGCCCGCGCTCGTTCAACGAGACGATCGGCGACGTCGCGGACTTCTTGATCGCTGAGCCGACGGCCGAGCAATGCCATGAGGGGAATCGAGCGGGTCGAGGTGGTCCGCTCGAGGTGCCCTGGGCTGGTGAATCGCTGTGCGAATCGCCACATGGCCAGATTGTCGACAGGAGATTCGACGGGACGGTGTCCACAGGGTGAATGACCTGCAAAGACTCAGTGGCCGACCACCCTAGGGTATCGGCCACCGAGTCTTGTATCGCAGGTGAGGAACGGTCAGTGCGCTGCTCCGGGGACGTGCGGGTCGACGTTCACGCCTGCTTCTTCGAGCAGGTGCGCGATCCGGGCGATGTCGTCCTCGGTCGCCTCCTCGTGGACCTTCTCGTCGATCATGGCGCGGATCTCGTCCTCGGTGATGAGTTCGTCGTCGTAGTCGCGCTCGACGAGCGACACGGCGATGTTCTCGACCTCGACGGTGGTGAGCTTGCGGTGCAACACGCCCATGAGGGCGATGTAGTCACCTTGGGCGATGCCTTCGGGCCGACCGGCACGCAGCCAGTTGACCAGACGGCGTCCGGCGCTCTCAGTGTGCGGGGACATTAGGTAGCAGACCTCACTTCGAGAACGTGGGGAACGGGCCGTTGAAGCCGACCTTGAAGCCGAGGCTCGTGAAGATGAGCCAGGCCAGGCCGTAGACGACCAGCGTGAGAATGATGATGAAGAAGACCAGTGCCACAAGCTTGCCGACGGGGCGCGGGGCCGCACCTGCTGCGGCCTCGCCTCCCTCCGCGGTCGCCAGACCGTTGACCGCAAGGGCAAACAGGGTGGGGATCCCGGCGCCGAGAAGCAGACCTGCAACCAGGACCTTCCATGCACCGTCCATCGCAATGATGAGGTTGTTCATGATGAGTCGGCTCTCTGGTCAGTGGTGGGCGTGGGGGATGGCGTCGGCGACATGAGCAGCATCCGGCTCGGCATTCCAGTCCTTGCCGACGCTGTGCTTGTCGACCGGGTCCTTGCGGGAGCGGATCCAGATGTAGAGCGACACACCGATGAGGATCGCCACCACGACGATGGCACCGATCAGCTCAGGCATGAGTCGGCTGATGAGGAACATGATCGCCCCCACCAGGCCGGCGGCCGGGAAGGTGATCGCCCAGGCGCTGGCCATGCGGCCGGCGACGGACCAACGCACTTCGGCGCCCTTGCGACCCACACCGGCACCCATGATCGAACCGGACGCCACGTGGGTGGTCGACAACGCGAAGCCCAGCCCGCTCGAGGCGAGGATGACGGACGCGGTTGAGGTGTCTCCGGCGAAGCCCTGGGGCGCGTTGATGTCGACAATGCCCTTACCGAGCGTCCGCATGATGCGCCAACCGCCGAGGTAGGTGCCCATGGCGATCGCAACGGCGGCGCCGATCTTCACCCACAGGGGGATCGAGATCTCCTGCGAGACGTCGATCTGACCGGCGGCGATGAGGGCGAGGGTGATGACACCCATCGTCTTCTGTGCGTCGTTGGTGCCGTGGGCGAGCGCGACCATCGACGCTGCCCCGACCTGGCCGTAGCGGAACCGGGACTCGCGGAATTTCTCGCCCATCTTGCGGGTAAGGGTGAAGACGATCCGGGTGCCGACGGCCGCGACGATGAAGGCGATGACGGGGGAGATGAGCGACGGGATGAGCACCTTGCCCACGACGCCGTCGAGCTTGTCAGTCGAGTGGCCCAGCCAGTTGACCTGGGAGAAGCCGAATCCCGCGATCGTCGCGCCGACGAGCCCACCAAGGAGCGCGTGGGACGACGAGGACGGCAGGCCCAGCAGCCAGGTGAGCAGGTTCCACACGATGCCGCCGACGAGACCAGCGAGGACGACCATGAGCAGGAGGGTCCCCTGCTTGCCGTTGTCACTGCCGATGAACTGCGGGTTGGGCAACCCGTTCTTCATCTGGATGCCGTCGATCACGGCGTTGGTGATGGTGAGGGCGACCTTGACGGAGATGAGCGCTCCGACAAGATCCAAGGTCGCGGCGAGCGTCACGGCCGTCTTGGGAGACAGCGCGCCCGTGGCGATAGAAGCGGCCATGGCATTTCCGGTGTCGTGGAAGCCATTGGTGAAATCGAAGGCCAGGGCCGTGACAACGACCATGACAAGTATGACTGTTGCGGTGGTCACGCGCCCCATGATCGGGGCGCTGTGGAGTGGCCCACAAGACGAAAGTCCCGGATGCGTTCCGCATCACGCGGCTCGCACCCGGGACCGGGCCTTCGTTTCCCGTTCGTTCACTCTGCGTTAACGTAGAGAGGTTTCACCGGGTGTGTGCGGGCACCTGGCGTGCCACCGCAACGTTTCGGCCAGGTGCCCGCACTCCCCTCCCCGGACGCACCCCGGGGAGGGGAACTTGCGGCATACCCTGTCGTCGCCGTGCTTCGGGCCGCGGGCGCCGTCGACCGCGTGTC
>WBZS01000708.1_pt1 | contig 35650 bp, 27 predicted proteins | sample 5204201 | NCBI WGS metagenome assembly WBZS01 (sample SAMN12344357, study PRJNA552823) | activated sludge metagenome | biome: Activated sludge suspended growth; feature: Nitrification reactor; material: Wastewater; isolation source: activated sludge from nitrification reactor of wastewater...
GCCGGCGGCTCCCACTCGCCGCGACTGATCATCCGTTCCTGGTCGACCAGCCACCCCTCGGCATCGATCCGCGCGACGAAGGTGATCGGAGCGCTGTGCCGGCCGCCGTCGGGGCCGGTGTAGCGCGCCCGGTACCGCCCGCTCGGCAGCTGGCCGACCTCGCCGAAGCCACGCTTGACCTTGGCCCGTGGTCTACCCATGGTGCGCCCCTCCCGTCACACTCCGTAACGGGCCGAAGGACGGTCGGGTGGACAGCGGGCGACGCCGACGACGTTCCCCACGCCCCGGATGTCGTGGGGAATACGTGGGGAACCGTGGGGAATACGTGGGGAATGGGAGGCCCCTAAAGGCCATCCGTGTCCATGAGAGTCCACGACTGAGAAGGACCGAAGTCCTTGTCAGAGGGGATTTGATGTAGTCAGGGGACCATACATCGTTGTGCGCGAGAGAGGAGTTGAACCTCCACGCCCGTAAAGGGCACTGGCACCTGAAGCCAGCGCGTCTGCCATTCCGCCACTCGCGCGTGCGGCCGGTCGCCCGGCAGCTTGAGAAGGCTAGCACAGCGGTACGTCGGGGTTCTCACCCGGACCGCGGCGGAAGACCTCGGAGCTCGGGCCGTTACAGTGTCGCTGTTTCACGATCGGCAGGGGCGGGGGTGCGGACTCTTGACTGACCTCCGGTTGCGCGTGGACGGGCGCCTGGTGACCTTGATTCCCGGAGCTCCGCTGACCATCGGACGCTCCCCCGAGGCCACGATCGTCGTCAAGACTCCAACGGTGTCGAGGATCCACCTCACCGTGGAGCCAGATCCGTACGGCTGGATCGGGCGGGACCACGAAACCCTCAACGGTACGTACGTGGACGGTCTGCAGTTGCCGAGCGGTGGGATCGTCCCCCTCCGACCAGGGATGACCTTGACCCTCGGGCCGCCAGGCGAAGGCCTCGACGTCCAGGTGTTGGAGGCCGAACACGCTCCAGCGCTCGCCGCGCCCCTTGCAGTCAAGCCGTACTCCGTCGATCCCATGCAAGGCCTCACGATCTCGCGCGACAGCCTTCGCACCGGCAACATCACGTCCTCGGGTGCTTCGCTGCGCGGCCTGGTGCCTCGCACCGACACGCTCACGATCGGGCGTGCCCCCGACAACTCCATCGGCATCGCCGACCCGATGGTCTCCGGCCACCACGCCCGCATGCGCCGCACCGGCCCGGGCCAGTGGCAGATCGAAGACCTCCGATCGATGAACGGCACGTTCGTCAACGGTCGGCGGATCGTCTCCGAACTCGTCAACGCCGGCGACGTCGTCAGCGTCAGCAAGGTCTTCCTCCGCGTCACCACCGACGGCCTCGAACGGCTCGCCCAGGCCCCCCACGTCACCCCCGCCCAGACCGGCAGCTTCCCCGTACCCGGAACTCGTCCCGACTCGCTCACCGTCTCTCGGGTGACCTTCTCCGTACCCGACCACGGCCGTTCCGGACAGCGCAAGGTGCTGCTCGACGACGTCACGTTCAACGTCGGTGTGAATTCGCTGCTCGCCGTCATCGGGCCGTCCGGGGCTGGCAAGTCGACGCTGCTCAAGGCGATCACCGGCGCGAACACCCCGGATTCCGGCCAGGTGCTGTTCAACGGGCTCGACATGGCTGTGTACGCCGATGCCCTGGCTGGGAACGTGGGCATGGTTCCCCAAGACGACCTGGTGCACGTCGACCTGACCGCCAGACAGGCGCTCGACTACGCAGCCCGCCTACGGTTCCCCGACGACGTCGACCAGTCGACCCGCCGTGAGGCGGTCGACTGGGCGATCGGCGAACTCGGCCTCACCCAGCACGCCGACACCCGCATCAAACAGATGTCCGGCGGTCAGCGGAAACGCGTCAGCACCGCGATGGAACTGCTGACCAAGCCGTCTCTGCTGATCCTCGACGAGCCCACCTCCGGTCTCGACCCGAACCTCGACGCCGAGGTCATGGAGTTGCTCCGCAAACTGTCCCGCGGCGGGGGCGAGCAGGGCCGTACCGTGCTCGTCATCACCCACTCGACGGCCAACCTCGACAAAGCCGACAACGTGCTCCTGCTCGCCCCGGGCGGCAAGGTCGCCTACATCGGACCGCCGTCGGGATTGCGCCCGTTCTTCGCGCAGCCCGACCTGCCGGAGCCCGACTACCCGCACATCTACAAGGGGATCGTCGCGCAGCCCGACGGGGCCAAAGCCACCTTCGCTCGCAGCCCGCTCGCGCCCAGGCCAGTCCCGTACGTACCCAAGCCGCCGGCCAACACTCCCCTCTCCGCCCCACGTCGCCGCCCTCTCCCGCAGACGCTCACCCTGGTGTCGCGGCAGTTCAAACTCATGCTGGCCGACCGGTCGTTGCTAGCCTTCACCCTCGCGCTGCCGGTCGTGATTGGCCTGATCACCCTCGCGGTGCAAGCCAAGAACGGCTTCAACGCCTCCGAGACCTCCAAGACGCTTGGCCATCCACGCATTCTGATGGTGGTGCTGATCTTCGGCGCGGTGCTCATGGGCATGGTGCCGAGCGTGCGCCAACTCGTCGGCGAACGACCGATCTTCAAGCGCGAGGCTGGGGTCGGGCTGAGACCCGATGCCTACCTCGCCTCCAAGCTCGTGTTGCTCGCCGTGGTGTCCTTGATCCAATCGATGCTGTTGGTCGCCGTGACCCTCGCCGTCAACGACCATCCCCCGACCGGCGTTCTGTGGCCGTTAGGCGTCGAACTCTTCGTCATCGTCTTCTGGGTCACCTGGGCCTGCGCCGCGATCGGTTTGCTGTTGTCGGCCCTGGTGACGACCTCCGAACAGGTCATGCCGCTCATGGTCGTCGTGCTCATGGCTCAGTTGGTGCTCTGCGGCGGAGTCCTGGACGTGACCGGCGCCGGAGTCAACCAGGCCTCCTGGGCGACGCCTTCGCGGTGGGGCCTCGCCGCCGGCGCGACGTCGCTCGATTTCAACCGCATCATCACCTGCCACGGGCAGCAGATGAGCAGCGACAAGGCCGACGAGGAGATCAACAAGCAGGCCAAGGAAGCGACCGACAAGGCGAACCAGGAGGCTGCCGATGCGGCCAAGAAGCAGGGCCTCCCTGCTCCGGAGCCCAAGGTTGCCGACGTACGGCACACCGTGGTCGACTGCGCGACCATCGAGGACACCGACCCGTTGTGGGCCCACAATGCGACCCGTTGGTTCCTCAGCGTCGGGATGCTGATCCTGTTGTTCGGCCTCAGCTCGGCAGCGACGTACCTCGTGCTGCGCCGTCAGATCCGCTGACCAGACAGCCGGTGCGGGTACGGCGGGACCTCACCGACTCGTCGGCCTCCCGCCGGGAGCACCACCGCTGGTCGGCGTCGTACGCGTGTCGACACCCACGGTCAGAACGGCGGTGTACCCAGCCGACGTCGAACCGGTCAGCGTCGCCAGTTGGGTCCGACCGCTGTCGTCGCCGAACACGTTGTCCGTCGCCAGCGAGACCTGGGCGAGATTCGGGCCGGAGGACTCGTAGCCAGCCGTGCCGTACACGGCCTCGCACTCGGCCTGCGGCAGCGCCACCTGCGAGGTGGAGACAGCCTTGGTCGCGTCGGTGATCGACGCCACGTCCGGGTACACCTCGAAGTGGATGTGCGGCCAACGGCCCGAGTAGCAGCCGGGGAAGATGCTGGTGAACGTCACCGTGCCGTCGGCTCCGGCGACCTGGACCCCGCGCAGGTAGTTCTCCTGGGTGATGCCCGAGGAGTACATCGAATAGCGACCCTGCTGGTCGCAGTGCCAGGCGTAGACCGCGGCACCCGCGTACGGGACATTGCCCTGCGCCATATTCACGAGCTTGAGCGTGAGAGTCATGCCCACTCCGGCAGCCGTCGCGGTCGAGGTACCGAACGACGAGCGGATGTCCTGGCGCACGATGCCTGCCTGCTCCAGCACGTCAGGACCGTTCGATCCGTCTCCTGGGTACGGCCCAGCGGTCTCGTCCGGGATTTCGGTCAGGGTGCCGCTCGATGCCGCGGTCGCCGAGGAAGCGGCCTGACTGGCCGCGGTCGACGTCGTACCCGCCGAGGCTGCGCTCGAAACAGCGGCCGAAGCGCATCCGGTCAGCGCCAGTGCTCCTGCGCCGCCCAGCAGGGCGAGCAGGCCCCGACGTCCCATCAAGGTCACGATGTCGAACTGCAGTCCTTGGTCGACGAGTTCCTCGTCGGGCTTGGCGAGGGGGCGTACTTCGTACGTCGGGTTCATCGGCATGGCTCCTTGTCGTGTCGGTGTTGAGAACCACCCTGCACGCCGTATCTGTGAGTTTGCTGTGTTCCCGGAGTGCGCCCGGTACGACCGTAGCCGCGCCTGCGCTCGCTGCCGTGGACCCGTAGAGACCCCTCGACCCCATCGCTGGCAGGATGCGCTCATGACCGACGACAGGCCCGCCACCCGCGAGGAGATCCAAGAGCTGCTCGACCAACTGGCCGCCTTCCAGGCCCAAATCCAGGGCGACCGGGTTGCGGTCTGGCAGCGCGAGGTCGACCGTCTTCGCGGTCTGCTCGCGGCCGCCGACGACCCGGTCGTCAGGTCCGAAATCCAAGCTGCACTCGACGAGGAGTTGGCCAACCCTCCGGGGAGTTAGGGAAACGCTGACTCCACCGGCTCGTTCGCCGCGCTTGGCGCGTCGATCACCCGCTGTCTGGGAGGGCGATCGACGCGCTAAGGAAGCTGATCAAGAATGCGCTGCCTTCGCCGCCGCGTTCAGCTTGAGCGACGACAACAACCCCAGCGCGAGCACGAGGACGGCCGACCACACCGCGATCCCGCTGGCATGGGCGAAGTCGGAGGCTGAAACCCGTTGCACGACATGGGTTCCGAGCACGGTCGACAGCACCGTACCCCCCAGCGCGGCCCCGACCGCCGAGCCGATCTGCCGTACCGTCGACTGGACCGCCGATCCCGTCCCCGATTCGGCGACCGGTACGTCCGCCAAGACCACCGACGTCACCTGCGCCGACGCGAGTCCGACGCCCACGCCGTAGACCGCCAGAGCAGCCCCGATCCAGACCGGGCCCTTCATGGCGGCGACGAGGATCGCGGCAGCAGCCGTACCCACGACTTCCAACGCCAGTCCGAGTACGACGACCCTGCGGGCTTCGAGCGCTGCCGCCAGGTGTCGGGCGGAGGCACCCGCCAGGAAGGCCCCGACCGCCATCGCCATGAGCACAAGACCAGCTCCGAGCGCGTCGAGCCCGAGCACGATCACGAGGAAGAGCGGCAACACGAATACGAGTGAGAACTCCCCGACCGCGACGAGGCCGGCGGTCAGGTTGCCCCATGCGAACGTCGGGATCGAGAACAGAGTGGTGTCGAGCACGCGGGTATGGCTTCGCTTCCCGAGAGCTCGTTCGTAGAGCACGAACACGGTCACGAACACAGCCCCGACCAGCAGTGATACCGGAACTGGCGAGATCGCCGCGTCGAGACCCCACGACCACGAACCGATCTGCAGCACGCCTTCCGGCTTCCACCAGCCGAGGTTGGCGCCCTCGATCAGGCCGAACACCAAGGCACCGAACCCGAGCGCCGCGAGCACGGGGCCGACGATGTCTCGGCCTGGCTCCTGGTCGCCCTTCGTGTTCGGCACGACGCCGATCGCCGCCACCACCAGCACCACACTGATCGGGACGTTCACCCAGAAGACCCAACGCCAGGTCGCGTACGTGGTCAGCAGGCCGCCCAGCAGCGGACCGAGCGCCGCGGCGCCGGCCATGACCGCACCCCAGATGCCGAACGCGACCGCCCGATCCTTACCGCGGAAGGTGGCATTCACCGTCGAGAGAGTCGACGGCAGGATCATCGCGCCACCGACACCCTGCACCGCCCTGGCGGCGATCAGTCCCGTGGCATCCCCCGACAGCGCGGCCAGCACGCTGCCCAGACCGAACACGACGAGCCCGCCGAGCAGGAGGGTCCGGCGTCCGAACCGGTCGCCGAGGCGGCCGGCGGTGAGCAGCAGGGCGGCGAACACCACCGAGTACAAGCTGTTGACCCATTCGGCGTTCGTCAGCGACAACCGCAACTCGGCGATGATCGTCGGGAGAGAGACACCGACGATCGTGCCATCCAGCACGATCATGCCCAGGGACACCGCGAGGACCGCCAGAGCCAGCCAGCGGCGGCGATCCGGCACGTCCGCATGGCGGGGGGCGCTGTCGCGCGCCGGACCCGTCGGGTCGTCCACCACGGCGTGGCGGCCGTGTTCGATCGAGTGCGTCATGAGTTCCTTGCCCCCACGAGCGCTGGCGTGTCAACGGCGATCCGGTTTCTCAGGGCCAGCAGCAGGAAGATGAAGCCCACGGTCAACGTGATGTGGCCGAGCCCGGAGATGCCGGCCAACGCCGCCGAGTCGGCGAGTTGATTTCCCAAGACCTGCAGGGATCCCTTGAACGTCAGCATGAGCCCGGTGATCGCCAGACCGACGTTCCAGGTCCAGAGAAAGACGCTGTACTTCGTGCCGCTCGCGCTGAGCTGGAACACCTTTTCGAGGGCGAGAAAGATCATCCCGGCCAGAGCGCCGAGGGTCAGGAAGTGCGTGTGCGACACGGCGAGCTGGGTCGGCCCGTCGAAGTCGTTGATCTTGGTGAATTCGCGGTAGTACAGACCGCTGAGCAGTCCGACTGCGCTCCAGATAGCGGTAAGCAGAAACTGCGTCTTGAGGGCGCGTGGCATGAGGTTCGACTCCTTTAGAGACATCGTGTCGCTATCAGCATATGTTGGAGACAGAGTGTCGTCAAATCTTTCACGGCGGTCCCGCCGCCGGCCATCTCCGTGGCAGGATTTGCCCATGCCCAGGATCAGCGCTCCGACGGTCGCCGAGCACCGGGAGCTCGTTCGGGTCGCTCTGGTCGACGCCGCCGAGCGACTTCTGCGCGAGGGTGAACCGCTGACCGCCGGCGCGGTGAGTCAGGCCGCCGGGATCGCCCGCAACAGCATCTATCGGTACGTCGACAGCGTCGACGACCTGCGTGGCCTGGTCGTCGACCGCTACCTGCCGGCGTGGCAGGACGCCGTGGATCTCGCGCTTGAGGGCATCACCGATCCGGCCGATCGCCTCCTGACCTGGCTGCGGGTCAATACCGAACAAGCGGCGTCCTCCGGGCACGGCTGGCTCATGGAGGTCGCCCGGACGGGCCCGGTCTCGAGCACGAACGTCGACGCCGTCCATCGCCTCATGCGCGTGCACATCGCCGAGAACTGGGGTGCCCTGGTCGGCCCGGGCGACGCCCGCGTGTACGGCGAATTCACCCTCAGCCTCCTGGAAGCGTCGTTCCGCCTGCTCGACAAGGGCGTACCCGTCGAGCTGGTGACGTCCATGTCCGACCGGGCCGCGCGGGCGATGATCGCCGCCGCAGCGAGGCAGGGCTGAGCGATCCAGGTCGAGAGCACCGTCACCGACTGACCCTTCAGCCGTACCCGCGTATCGATCGTGTTGCAGGGAACGAACAACTGCTGGCAATCCGTGGACGAGCGCGGCGAACGCGGGGGGTCGAGTCCTAGTCTGACCGCGGCGCCACCCCAGACGCCCCGTCACCCGAAGGACTCGCATGACCGAGGCGTCTCACCCTCTCGCCGATCCCGAAACGGCAGCCTTGGCGCTCAGCCCCCATCCGGAGGAGGGCTCTCTCACCACGCCCCCCGGTCAGCATCTCCAGCGCAACCTGCAGAATCGACACATCCAGCTGATCGCGATCGGCGGAGCGATCGGAACCGGCCTGTTCATGGGGTCGGGAAAGACCATCCACGTCGCCGGACCGTCCATCCTCATCGTGTACACGCTGATCGGCGTCATGCTCTTCTTCGTCATGAGGGCCATGGGTGAACTGCTGCTGCACAACCTCGACTACAAGTCGTTCCAGGACTTCGCCGCCGACTTCCTCGGCCCCTGGGCGGGCTTCTTCTCCGGCTGGACCTACTGGCTGTGCTGGATCGTCACCGGCATGGCCGACATCATCGGCGTCTCCGGGTACTGGAACTTCTGGGTCCACCCTGCCGATCCCGCTGCCCTCCAACCGCTCTCGATCGTCCTCGCCCTGTCGACGCTGGCCTTCCTGCTGTTCCTCAACCTGCTCACGGTCAAGCTGTTCGGCGAGTTGGAGTTCTGGTTCGCGATCATCAAGGTGGTCGCCATCGTGGCCCTGATCGTGACCGGTGTCGTCTTGGTCGTGATCGGATTCCGTGCCCCCGACGGGACCCTCGCGGCCTTCACGAACCTCTGGAGTCGGCCCGGCGGCTTCTTCCCGCACGGCATCGACGGCTTCTTCGCCGGCTTCCAGATCGCCACGTTCGCCTTCGTCGGCATCGAGCTCGTCGGTGCCACTGCGGCCGAGACGGCCAATCCGAAGAAGACTCTGCCGAAGGCGATCAACCAGATCCCGGTCCGAGTCCTGGTCTTCTACGTGCTCGCCCTAGCCACGATCATGTCCGTCACGCCGTGGGACCAGGTCAACCCGGCCGTGTCCCCGTTCGTCAACCTGTTCCGCCTCGTCGGCATCGCCAGCGCGGCCAGCCTCATGAACTTCGTCGTGCTCACCTCGGCTGCGTCGGCGTGCAACTCCGGCCTGTTCTCGACCTCGCGGATGTTGTACGGCCTCGCCCACAAGAAGATGGCCCCCCGCCACGTCGGCATGCTGTCGCGTCGAGCCGTACCCAAGATCGGCCTCCTTGCCTCCGTCATGCTGATCGGCTGCTCGATGCTGCTGTTGTTCAGCGATTCGGTGATGGGGGCGTTCACGGTCGTCACGACGATCTCGGCGGTGCTGTTCATCTTCGTGTGGAGCATCATCATGGTCAGCTACATCGTCTATCGCCGCCAGGAACCGGCCGCTCACGCCGCCTCCGCCTACAAGATGCCCGGCGGTGTGCCGATGTGCTACGCGGTGCTCGTGTTCTTCGCCTTCATCCTCGTGCTCTTGACCCGCGAAGCCGACACCCGGCAAGCCCTGATGGTCACCCCCGTCTGGTTCGTCATCCTCGGCATCGCCTGGCTGATCATCCGCCAGCGGGTCACCGCCGATACGTCCGGGACCGAAGCGGCCGAGTAGCGTCGCCGACCAGTCGAGTACGGCTCAGGTACGGCTCGGCTGCGGTTCAGTCGGTGACCGGCCGCCCGGCGACGATCAGATGGGCGACGAGGGCGGTCCACCCGGTCTGGTGCGTCGCTCCGAGGCCCTGACCAGTGTCGCCGTGGAAGTATTCGCAGAACACCGGGTGCGGATCCCAGAGCGGACCGCTTCCGTGGTCGCGTGGACTCCCAGGCCGGCGACCGCCGGCACCCGGCCGGAACAGGCCGACCAGCCGCTGGTCGAGGTCGGAGGCGATCGAACGGAGGGTACGGCTGTTTCCCGACCCGGTGGGGTACTCGAACGTCGCCGCCCCGGCCGGACCCTCGGCGTACACCTCGAGCGCGTCGGCCAGCAACACAGTCATGGGGAACCACACCGGCCCACGCCAGTTCGAGTTGCCTCCGAACATGCGGGACCGGGATTCGCCCGGTTCGTACTCGACGGTCATCTCCGTACCCAGCAACGTCACCTGGGCACCCTCCCGGTACGCCGCCGACAGGGAGCGAATGCCGTACGGGGACAGGAATTCTGCCTCGTCGAGCATCCGTCTCAGAATCTGTGCCACCACCTCCGGGCGCAGCAGGCCCAGCGTGACGTTCTCGCGACCCCACCGCTCGAGGTCGACCACGTCTGCGGCCTCGGGAAGCGAACGCATGAGCCAGTGCAGGCGCTCGGTGAAGTCGGGCAGGGCTTCGTCGACCCAGTCGGGCAGCCAGGTCACCGCCAGGATCGGGAGCAACCCCACCAACGACCTGACCGGTAACAACACCGACTCGTCGTCGGCTATCGACACCAGCGAGTCGTGGAAGAAGCCGTCGGACTCGCTCCACAGCCGCGCCTGCGTATGGCCGAACGAGTTCATCGCCCCACTGATGGCGACGAAGCGTTCGAGGAACAGGGTGCAGACGTCGTCCCAGGCGTCGTCCTCCTGCGCCAGAGCGAGTGCGATGTGCAGCATCTTGAGGCAGAAGAACGCCATCCAACTGGTGGCGTCGGACTGTTCCAGGCGGTAGCCGGCCGGCACCTGGTTCGACCGGTCGATGACCCCGATGTTGTCCATGCCGAGGAAGCCACCCTCGAACAGGTTGGACTCGTCGGCGTCCTTGCGATTGACCCACCACGTGAAATTCACCAGCAGCTTGGTGAAGATCCGGATCAGGAATTGACGATCCCAGGCTCCCTCCTTGACGAAGACGTGCCAGGCTGCCCACGCGTGCACGGGCGGGTTGACGTCGGACAAGGCCCATTCGTATGCCGGCAACTGCCCGTTCGGATGCTGCGACCATTCGCGACAGATCAACAGCAGCTGGTTCTTCGCGAACGCCGGGTCGATGTGGGCCATCGTCACGCAGTGGAACGCCAGGTCCCAGGTGGCGAACCAGGGGTACTCCCACTCGTCGGGCATCGACATCACGTCGGCCAGGTACAGATGGCGCCATTGGGTGTTCCGGGCTCCGGGCCGGTTCCGCTCGGGCGGCGATTCGAGCACGGGGTCACCTTCGAGCCAGCGCTGGACTGGGTACCGGTAGAGCTGCTTGCTCCACAGCAAGCCTGCGAACGCGCGCCGGGCGACGTGTCGATCGATCTCGTTGACCCGCTGGGGAATCACCTGGTCGTAGAACTCGTCGGCCTCGTGCCGCCGAGCCTCGATCGTGGCCGCGAACCGCCGACCGAACGGGCGGGCGGTCGGGATCCCTTCGGTCAGCCGGAGCCGCACGACCACCGTCTCGCCGGGCTCGACCGCCTCGAAGTGATAGTGCAAGGCCGCCTTCGTGCCGGTGGCGGCGGGGTTCAGCTTCGACCGGTCGCCGTGCACGATGGCTGCGTCGATCCCGTTCTTCGGGTACGGCGAACGGCCGGCCGTACCCCACAGACCCTCGGCGTCGGTTTCGTTGTCACAGAACAACAGGTCCGGCTCACCTTCAGCCGCCAGACGGTAGGTCCCGAGGAAACCGTGGACCGCCTCGACGATCTCGGCGTTGGCGACGCCGAGTTCGGCGCCCGAGATCCGCCGGATCGAAGGGACCCGGTCGTCGCGACCCCATGCCCAGGTGTTGCGGAACCAGATCTGAGGCACCAGGTCGAGAGGGGCGGGTTCGGGGCCGTGATTGGTCGCCTCGATCCGGATGCAGATGTCTTCGGGGCTGGCCTTCGCGTACGTCGTCGTCACGTCGAAGAAGCGGTCGTCGGCCAGGATCCCGGTGTCGGCGAGCTCGTACTCGGTCTCGTCCAAGCCCCGCTGCTGGTTCGTGGTGACGAGATCGCCGTACGGGAAGGCTCTTTGGGGGTACCGATAGAGGTATTGCGCCCACGAATGCGTCGGCGTGGCGTCAAGGTGCCACCAGTACTCCTTGACGTCCTCCCCGTGGTTGCCCTGCGGATTCGTGACCCCGAAGAGTCGTTCCTTGAGTCGGTCGTCGGCTCCGTTCCAGAAGGCGACGGCGAAGGTGAGGAAGCCGTACCTGTCACAGATCCCCGCGATGCCGTCCTCACCCCACCGATACGCCCGCCGGTGTGCGTGGTCGAACGGAAAGGAACCCCAGGCGTCTCCGTCTGCGGAGTAGTCCTCCCGCACCGTGCCCCACTGACGGCCGGCGACGTACGGGCCCCACAGCCGCCAGGGATCGGAGTCGTGGGGCGATTCGGCCAACCGGGCGTGCTCGACGGTCGGAGGTCGCCCACCGGCTGGCCGATCTCCGGATCGCTGCGGCTTCGCACGTGGCATGGGTTCTACCGTGCCAGGCTCAGCGCCGGGACGCGATGGGGGTACGGCACAAGGCCCCAGGGCGGTTGACGCATCCCAGCCCGGCGGGTACGGCTAACCTCAACGGGAAAGCGCCGCCCGGCGGGCCGACCAGGCGCTGGCGACCATGTCGTCGATGGAGTAGCGGTTCTGCCAGTCGAGATCGGCGGCGGCGGCATCGGCGTTGGCGACGATCCGGGCCGGGTCGCCGGCCCGCCGTGGGTTGAGGGCCGGCGTGAACGGGATCCCGGTCACCCGGGCCATCGCGTCCATGATCTGTTGGACGCTGAGACCCGAACCGGACCCGAGGTTGTAGACCGGCTGGAGTGGAACGCCTGCCGCCAGTGCCTCCGCAGCGACCACGTGGCTGTGAGCCAGGTCGGCGACGTGCACGTAGTCACGCACGCAGGTGCCGTCCGGTGTCGGGTAGTCGTTCCCGTTCATCCGCGGCGTACGTCCGTCGATCAATGCCTCGATGACCAGGGGTAACAGGTTGTGGGGGCTTGCGTCGTACACGTCGTTCGTGCCGGACCCGACGACGTTGAAGTACCGCAGCGACACGTGGGTGAACCCCTCGACGGCCCGCGCCTGATCGGTCAGCAGCCACTCCCCGATCAGCTTGGTCTCGCCGTACGGAGACTCCGGATGGGTCGCCGTCGTCTCGGTCACGAGGTCGACGTCGGGCGTGCCGTACACCGCAGCGCTGGAGGAGAACACGATGTGGGCGACCCCGCAGGCCTGCATCGCCTCGAGTACGCGGGCGGTCGCCGTGACGTTCTGCTCGTACGTGTGGAGAGGCAGCTTCATCGACTCCCCGGCGTACTTGTAGCCGGCGACGTGGATCACTCCGACACAGGCGTGGTCACGCAAGGTCTGCTCGACGAGGGCGCGGTCGAGGATCGTGCCTTCGACGAACGGGACGTCTGCGGGTACGAACGCACGGAACCCGCTGCTGAGGTCGTCGATCACCACCGGGCCCATGCCGCGGGCCGCCAGGGCCCGCACGACGTGAGACCCGATGTACCCCGCCCCACCCGTGACCAGCCAGCTCATGCCTCCCCCTCCAGGATCGTTGCGTCGGCGACGCTACCGCCTTCAGGACCGAGCGTGACCGAGCCCCGCACGCTGACACCGCGGCCGAAACGCCAGTCGCCGGCGACGGTGAGCGACTCGGCGGCGCGCAACGAGAGTGGGTACGGCAGGCGGGCCTCGAAGTTGTCGATCTTCTTGTACGGCTCCGCCAGCGTCACGACCGGCAAAGGGGAGACGGTGGCGCGGGGTACGTCGTCGTCACCCCAGTCGTACACGTCGGACCGCAGCAGCGTCAGTTCGTTCGTGGTCTTGACCGGCAGGAACCGGCTCCGCGGTACGACGATCGCTGTCGCCCGCTCGAACACTTCGATCGCCGCACCCATCGCGGATTCGACCTGGACCACGGCCGTCGACGACGGGTCCTTGGGGTCGACGGTCTTCGCGTTGCGGATCAGCGGCAGCCCCAGCACGCCGTGACGCGCGGTCAGCACGTCGCGCAAGGCCAGCAAGTCGAACCACAGATTGTTGGTCGAGGCGTACGGGTGGACCGCCGGGTCGGTGAAGTACGTCATATCGGCCGGTGCCGTCTGGGCCGTCTCGCGCAGGATCAACCGCCCGTCGGCTTTGCGTCGGGCCACGTGCCCACCCTTGACGTCCATCGGCGTCCTGGGCGTGATCTCGGCTGCGAACTGAGCCCCCGACCTCGCGAACCACCCCGCGAGGGGGGCACTCGGAGCGGCGCCGAGGTTGTCGGAGTTGGAGACGTTCGCGTATCGGAAGCCCGCATCGACCAACTGGTCGAGGATCCCGGAATCCAGCATCGTCGGATAGATGTCGCCGTGGCCGGGCGGGCACCATTCGAGGCTCGGGTTGGCCGGCCAGTCGACCGGCCTGAGGTCGTCGGCCCGCAGTTTGGGTTCCTGCGACTGCACCATGTCCATCGGCAGGCCGGGTACGGGCAGGTCGGGGTACCGGGCCAGCGCGGCCAGCGAATCCTCCCGGGTGTTGAACGAGTGCAGCAGCACGAGCGGCAGCCGTACCCCGTACCTCCGTCTGGCGGCCAGGATCTGCCGAGCGATGATGTCGAGGAACGTGAGGCCGTCGCGCACCGGAAGCAGGGTCTTCGCCTTGCTCAGACCCATGGACGTGCCGAGGCCACCGTTGAGTCGGACCATCACCGTACGTGCGAACGCTTCGGAATCCTCCGGCCTCTCCACGAGAGAGTCGAGCCGTTCCACCTCACCGATCGGGTCGATCGTCTCCTCGCCGATGAGACCCGTCGACCCGTCGGCCAGTTGCCGGTGATAGTCGGCAAAGATCCTGATCGCGGTGTCATTGACCCCGGCTGCCGTCATCTTGTCCATCGCGCTCGTCAAGGCTGTCGCCGTCACGGGTCCACCCTAACGACACCGGAGCTGCCGTCAGCGACCAGGCGGACCCGCCCAGGCACCGGGAGTCGCCCGCGCCCCGCCCGCGGCGACCGCGGGGAAACACACCGGTGAGGTGAAACCCCGCTCCGCGAAGGTCACCTCCACAGCCGCGATCACCGCGGCGACCAATTCCGCCCTGACCAGGGCGATCGCCGACCCGCCGAAGCCACCGCCGGTCATCCGGGCGCCCAGGGCCCCCGCCGCCAGCGCCGCTTCGACCGCGGTGTCCAGTTCGGCACAGGAGACCCCGAAGTCGTCGCGCAACGACACGTGTGACGCTGTGAACAGCACTCCGAGATCGTCGAACCGTTCCTCCTGGAGCGCGACGACCGCGTCGCGCACGCGCTGGATCTCCGACACCACGTGCCGGGTACGGCGCCGCAGCACTTCGTCGTCACTCAGGGTCTGGAGCGCAGCCGCGAGCCCGTCGTACGGCACCTCCCGCAGCGTGGACACGCCGAGCCTTGCGGCCGCTCGCTCGCACTCGGCCCGGCGGTCGCCGTACTGCCCGTCCCCCAGCGAGTGGGTCGCGCGGGTGTCGATGACGACCAGGGCCAGACCGTGCCCGGCGAGATCGAACGGCACGTGCTGCACCGAGTGGTCCTGACAGTCGAGCAGCAGCGCGTGCCCCGGCAGGCTCCGCAGGCTGGCGGCCTGGTCCATGCCGCCGGTCGGCGCCTGGGCGATGTGGTTCTCGGCCCGTTGACAGAGGCCGGCCAGCCGGGCGCGTGACGCATCGTCGGCGAGCAGTCCCAGACCGTACAGGTCACTGGCGGCGGCTCCGACCGCCCCCTCGAGAGCCGCAGACGACGACAGCCCTGCCCCGATCGGCACCTCGCTGGAGATCGCCACGTCCATCCCGCCGACTCCGAATCCCGCTTCGGCCAGGGCGAATACGACGCCGGCGGCGTAGCGACCCCAACCCCTCGGCACCCCAGGCGCGATCTGGTCGAGACCCACCACCGTCATGCCGTGGACCCCGGTGGAGACGAGCCGTACCTGGAAATCGTCACGCCTCGACGCGGCCGCGTACGCGCAATGCGGCAGTGCGATCGGCAGCACCAACCCGCCGTTGTAGTCGGTGTGCTCGCCGATCAGGTTCACCCTCCCCGGCGCCTCCCACACGCCGGCCGGCTCAGCGTGGAAAGCTCGGCGGAACGCCTGGACGGACAGCTCGGGCGCAGGGAGCGTCATGGATCGGACCTTTCGCAGATCGGCGAACTCGGCGGTCGCGGACGTCGCTTACTCTATGAGCCGCCTCGCGGATCGCGACGACCCACCTGCCCTGAGCTTTACGCTGCACGCATGGAATTGCCGCTGCTCGATGCCCGCGACCAGAGGATTCTGGGTTCTCTGCTGGAAAAGCAGGTGACCGTGCCCGCGTCGTACCCCCTCACCCTCAATTCCCTGCGCCTGGCCTGCAATCAATCGTCGAGCCGGGAACCGGTCGTCGACTACTCCGAATCCGAGGTCGACGAGACCCTGAGGGAGTTGAAGAAGCGCGGCTTGGTGCGGTTCGTGGTGGTGCAGGGGCAGCGGGTGATCAAGTACCACCAACTGCTCGACGAGGTGCTCGGCCTCGAACCCGCCGAGCGAGCACTGCTCACGGTGTTGCTCTTGCGGGGCGCCCAGGCGCCCGGCGAACTGCGGACCCGCACGGAGCGGCTGCACCCATTCGCCGATCGCGCCGAGGTGCAGCGCACCTTGCAGGCCATGAGCGAGTGCGACCCTCCCCTGGTCAGCCAATTGGCCTTGCGGCCGCGAGAACAGGATCGCCGCTGGGTGCATCTGCTGGGCCCGGTGGACAGTGGCGCCGTGGCCGTCGCGGCGCCGCAGACCGACCGTGACGCCGTACTCGCGGGTGGAGCGGAAGCGCGAGATGCGTCGGTACGGCAGACGTACGGCATCGTCGCCGAGGAGTACGGCATCCGCTTCTCAGACGAACTCGCCCACAAGCCGTTCGATACCTGGCTGCTCGATCGGATCGTGGAACTGAGCGCCGGCCCGGTGGCCGACGTGGGCACGGGACCCGGACAGGTGGCGGCGTACCTCGCCGAGGTCGGCGCCGAGGTGGTCGGCTTCGACGTGTCCGAGGGCATGGTCGCCGAGGCGCAGGTGCGACATCCGGAGGTGACGTTCGAGGTGGTCGACCTCCGGCGGCTCCTCCGCCCGCGCGCGGCGGCTGGTTGGGGCGCGATCACGGCCTGGTACGCGTTGGTGCACTTCGCCGAATCGGAGTTGCCCGAGGTGCTGCGCGGGCTGGGTGCCACGCTGACCCCGGGCGGCTGGTTGGCCTTCGCCGTCCACGTCGGACCCGACACCCGGCACGTCACCGACTGGTTCGGCCACGCCGTGGAGGTGGACTTCGTGCTCCACGAGCCTGGCGTGGTACGGGCAGCCGTCGCCTCTGCGGGGCTCGAGATCGTCGAGTGGTACGTGCGCGGGCCCTATTCGCAGGTCGAGGTCGAGACCGAACGGTTGTACGTGCTGGCTCGCCGACCCGCTCCGACCCCCCGCTGAGGCGAGGTCAGCCGTACCAGGAAGACGCGATCAGCCGTTCCAGTTGAGCTTCTCGTTGTACCGACGCTTGTGGGCGATCCACGTCTGCAAGCCCCAGTCGGACCAGTCCACCGGCGTGCCGTCGAGAGCATCGACCAGGGCGTCGAACCGCCAGTGCCAGCCGGCCAGCGTCTTGGCGTCCCACGACGGATCCAGCGGCAGCGTGGCGCTGAAGGCGAGGTCGGTGGCGTCGCCGTCATCGGTCAGCTCGAACCTGAGCTTGCCGAAGGCGTCGGTGTCGTACTCGACCACTCGGCCGTCGACCAGTTCCGAAACCGTCCCCACGGCCCGCGGCTGCAAGCCCTCCTCGTCGGAGTTCAGCCACTGCAGGTCGACCGTGCCGCCCTCGACGAGGTCGAGGTGGTTGGCCTTGGCCCACCACTGCTCCATCTTCGCCGGATCGGTGATCATCGCCCAGACCTCGCCGGCCGGATGCTCGTACCGACGGTCGAACGCCAAGCGGGACACACCCGGCGTCGGGTGTGTGACCTGACCATCACGCTGCTTCATCTGTTCCACCGTCCTGCTTCGGGGTCTGCGTGGCGGCAGGCTATCGGCGCCGGTCGAGTCGACACCAGGGTCAGGCAGTCGCTTGCCAGAGCGTTTCCTTGAGTCTGGTCGACTCAAGCCTAGACTCGTTAGCAGTCGCACCGTCAGAGTGCCAACTTCAGGAGGACACCATGGCACGCACGTTCGATCCGTTCAGGGAGATCTTCGGGGAGGCATCGCGCACGATCGGGATGCCGATGGACCTGGTTCGTCAGGGCACGACGTTCGTGGCGTCGATCGATCTGCCCGGCGTCGACCCCGCGAGCATCGACATCGACGCCGAAGAGCGCACGCTGACCGTCCGGGCTCAGCGGTCGGCCGACCCCAAGGTCGAGGGCGAGCAGTGGCTCGTGCGTGAGCGTCCGACCGGGACGTTCGCTCGGCAACTGACCCTGGGCAGCGGTCTGGCCTTGGACAAAGTCGAGGCGTCGTACGAGGACGGCGTCTTGACCCTTCGAATTCCGATCGCCGAAGCGGCCAAGCCGCGCAAGATCGCGGTCAGCCACGCCGGCACCGACTCCATCAAGGGTGAGGTGGTCGCCGACGTGAACGAGACCGCCGACGTGACCGGGAGCCAGGGCAGCTCTGACTCGCCCGACAGCCCCGATTCGCCGCACAGCCCGGATGAGCAGCAGGACTGGAGCAACGAAGGCTGAGTTCAGCCGCTCGACGAGGCCTCGCCGAGGTCGATGAGTTGTCCTTGCTCGCGCAGGGACGTGAGGATCTCCGTGCAGCGGGCCTCGTCGAGACGGTAGAGAAGGCGCCAGAGGACGAAGCCGACGACGATCAAGATCGCCGGCAGCACCAGCATCGCGACTTTGAGGATTCCCAATCCGGTCGCGGTCACGTCGTCTGGCGTCTTCGCGTCGTTGATCCCGGAGACGATGGCCGTCGCGCCGACGATCGCCGTTGCCAGTGCGCCCCCGACCTTGTTCACGAAGGGCTGGAGAGCAAACGTCACCGCCTGGTTGCGGCGGCCAAGTTTCCAGTGGCCGTAGTCGACGGTGTCGGCGATGAATAGCAACATGAGCATGACGACCCACGACTGACCGACGAACAGGAGCAGACCCGCTGCCCCCACCGCAAGCAGGGAGACGGGCGATCCGTAGAACAGCCCGTACCCAACAACGATCAAGGCGATCGACACCGTGTAGAGGGTACGGCGGGTCATCCGCTTCGCGACCAGGGGAAACACCAGGAATCCGGCGAGTTGGGCCAACAGCAGCACGGCCCCGAACGGCGTGTAGGCCGCCTCGTCACGGAAGACGTACTTGAAGTAGTACGTACCGAACGACGTCGTGGTGACGTACCCCGCCATGAACAGCGTCTGCGCGATGGCGACGACGAGCAACTGGTCGTTGCGCAGCACGATGCTGGCGACCTGCTTCAGCGACGTGTGCCCCTGGTCGACCGCGATCCCCGGCTCCCGGACGCCAATCAGGGTCACGAACTGTCCCACGATCATGACGACGACCAGGCCGACCGCGAAGGCCGTCCAGGCCCCGGGCTTTCCGAGGATGGTGGCCAGGCCGGTCGTGATCGGGATCACCCCGACGACGCAGACGGTCAGACCGAGGGTCCCGAAGACCTTGGCGAGGGACCCGATGCGTTCGCGTTCGGATTTGTCGAGCGTGAGGGCCGGCATCAGCGACCAGTACGGGATGTCGTTCGTCGTCCACGACAGTCCCCAGGCCAGGTAGGCGAGAGAGAAGAAGACGACGTAGCCGACGTCGCTCCACCCGACATCGGTGAACAACACCACCGTGACCAGGCCTGATGCGATGACCCCGCCCAGGATCCAGGGCTTGTACGACCCCCACCGCGTCCGCGTGTTGTCGACGATGCCGCCCATGACGATGTCCATGACGGCGTCGAAGAGCCTGGCCGCCAAGACGAGCACGGTCACCCAACCCAAAGCCCAGTCCGACAGGTCGAGGGCCTCGGTCAGGTAGTAGATGAGGTACAGCGACACCAGGGTGTACACCATGTCGCGGCCGAACGTGCCCACCGCGAAGGTCCAGCGGTTCCTGACCACCTGCGATGCCACGCCCGCAGCGTAGTGTTCTGGCTCGGCCCGTGGGATGGCCAGGTCACGTCTTCACGCGTCGATCACCGACCCAGACACCGGGTGATCGACGTGCTTGTGCCTCAATCAGCCGGGGTGATCCTGGCCGTCATGTGCGCCTTGTCTCCGTCGCGGTTGCGCACCACGGCGTTCCAGTCGTCGCCGTCTCGCTGGGCGCCGAACCGCACGGTCGACGGCAGCAGGATCGGTTTGGTGAACCTCACGTCCATCCGGTACGTCTCGGGGAGCCGATTCTCCAGCGCTGCCAGCACCCGCGCGTGGGTCCACATGCCGTGGATGATCGCCCGCGGCAGCCCGAACGCCCGTGCGGCGACCGGGCTGAGGTGGATCGGATTGACGTCTCCCGACACCTTCGCATACCGACGTCCCAGGTCGGCAGGCAGCCGCCAGACCGCGCCCGCCGCGATCTGTTCGAACTCGCTCGGGAGATCGACACCCCCCGGTTGCTTCTCCGGCCCCATGCCGGGCAACGCACCGTCTCGCACCAGGTAGGCCGAGACCCCACGCCAGACCAACTCGTCACCCGCGTACGCCTCACCCACCATGTCGATCAGAACTCCGCGACGATGCTCGCGCGGGGGGCCGTACGACGAGGCCAGCGTCAGCCTTTCGGTCACCGAAACCGGCCGATAGAGGGTCATCGAGTTCGTGGCGTGCAGGATCCCCGCGAGCGAGAACGGGGAGTCCTTGGCCGACAGAAGCGCCATCTGCAAGGGAAAATGCATGACGTGGAGCCACGTGGCCGGCACGTGATCTCGCACGGTGAATCCGCACACCTTGTCGTAGGCCGCCAAAGCCGCCGTCGACTGGGGCTGATCGGCCAGCCGAATCTGACGATCGGGCAGAGTGGTCGGGCGGTTTCCGGTGAACCGTCGCAGCAGGTCGGTGGACATCGACGTCGCCAAGCCGGGCGCGATCGAGGGCATGGTCGACAAGAGCTGGATCCGAGGCTCGGACATGGTTCCTCCTACTGGCCGACGATGGCTTGGCCGCACACTCGTACGACCTGGCCGGTGACCGCGGCGGACGCGGGATCTGCGAAGTACGCGATCGTCTCGGCCACGTCGACGGGCTTGCCGCCCTGTTGGAGGCTGTTGGACCGCTTGAAGATCTCGCGCTGCACGAACGGGATGATCGCTGTCATGTCGGTCTCGATGAAGCCCGGACCGACCGCGTTGACGGTGATCCCGCGGGAAGCGAGTTCCGGTGCCATGGCCCGCACCAAGCCGACGATCGCCGCCTTCGACGCGGCGTAGTTCGTCTGCCCCTTGTTGCCGGCGATGCCGGAGGTGGACGAGATCCCGACGATCCTGCCGCCGTCGGCGATGCCGCCGACTCGTCCGTCGAGGAGTTGCGCGTTCATGCGCAGTTGCGCGGCGAGGTTGACGTCGAGCACCTGCGCCCAGGTCGACTCGTCGAGGTTGGCGATCATGCGGTCCCGCGTGATGCCGGCGTTGTGCACGATCGCGTAGATCCGTGCGTCGTTGCCGTACCTGCCGGTCACGTGCTCGGCGATCCGGGAGCCCGCGTCGGCCGCCGTGATGTCGAGTTGCAGCGCGGTGCCGCGGATCTCGTTGGCCACCTTCGACAGAGCTTCGCCCGCGGGCGGGATGTCGACACAGACCGCGGTCGCACCGTCACGGGCGAACGTACGGGCGATGGCGGCCCCGATACCGCGCGCCGACCCGGTCACGACCACGATCTTGCCCGTGAACGGGGACGTGTTCTTGGCTGCTTCGTCGCTGACCTCGGCGCCGTCGACCCGCCATGACTGGCCGTCGACGTACGCGCTGCGGCCTTCGAGCAGGAACCGCAGGGTCGAGGCGAGAGCGGCCGGCGAAGTCGACGGATCCACGTAGACCAGGTTCGACGTCGCGCCACCGCGGACTTCCTTGCCGAGCGACCGGTTCACTCCGTCGAGACCCTGAGCGACCACCCGCGGTTCGAGGTCGTCGCCGTACGACTCAGGAGCCCGGGCGACGAGGATGATCCGGCCGCTACCCGCGAGACCGCGCACCCCGGGACGCAGCACCGACCGCAGGTCCTCCAGATCCGCGACCGTGCGCACGCCCGTGAGGTCGACCACGAGCGCGCCGATCTTGCGGTCGTACCGCGGCGGCTGCATGCGCCCGTCGTCGCCCTTGGTTCGTGACTCCGGGGTGTCCCGGATCGGGGCCGTCGGCTCGATGCCCAGCAGGGCGAGCGTGTCCCGCACGACCCCTGCCGCACCGATCTCGGCCAGGACGACCTCACCCGCCGGGAGGACCCGGCCACGGCGAAGATCCGGCGCCGGTGGTAGCCCCACCTTCGTGGCGACGGTCTTGCCGAAGGCCGAATCGGCGACCGCCTTCGCGATCGGCGAACTGACCAATGCCTCCAGTGGATCGAACTTCTTGCCCATCACATCGCCTCCAAGATCGCGACGACACCCTGGCCGCCGGCAGCACAGACACTGATCAACGCGCGGGCCGGTCGTCCGTCGACCCGGCCGGCTCGGTGGAGCAACTTCGCAGCCGTGGCCACGATCCGGCCACCGGTGGCACCGAAAGGATGCCCTGCGGCCAGCGACGAACCGAGCACGTTGACCTTCGAGCGGTCGATGTCACCGATCGCGGCGTCGAGTCCGAGCGTCTCGCGGCAGTACGTCTCGTCGGCCAGGGCTGCCAGAGTCGCCAGCACCGTACCCGCGAACGCTTCGTGGATCTCGTAGAAGTCGAAGTCCTGCCAGGTCAAGCCGTTGCGGGCCAGCAACTCGGGGATCGCATAAGTCGGGGCCAGCAGCAGATCCTCGCCACCGGCGTGGTCGACCGCACCGACCTGGGCATCGACGAAACGAGCGAGCAGAGGCAGGTTCGCCGTACGCGCATAGCTTTCCTCGGCGAGGTAGGCGACCGCAGACCCGTCGGAGAAGCCCGTCGAGTTACCGGCCGTCATCGTCGCGCCTTCGCCCTTGCCGAAGACGGGCTTGAGGGCGGCGAGCTTCTCGAGCGTGGTGTCGGCCCTCACCCCCTGGTCGCGGCTCACGCCCTGGTAGGAGGTGACGAGGTCGTCGAAGAACCCGTCGACCCACGCACGGGCCAGGTTCTGGTGACTGGCCAGGGCGAACTCGTCCTGGGCCTCGCGGGTGATGCCCCAACGTTTCGTCGTGAGGGCCTGATGTTCGCCCATCGACAGGCCCGTGCGGGGCTCGGTGATGCCCGGCGGGTCGGGCAGGATGTCGGCCGGCCGGATCGTGCTCAAGGCCCTGAGCCGGGCCCCGAGCGTCTTGGCGGAGTTGGCCTCGAGGAGCGCCCGTCGCAGTCCGTCGGACACCGACATCGGCGAGTCGGAGACGCTGTCGACGCCACCGGCGATGCCGTCGCGGATCTGGCCGACCATGATCTTGTTGGCGATGTAGACCGCCGATTCGATCCCGGTCGCGCAGGCCTGCTGCAGATCAACCGCCGGTGTGTGGGGATCCAGCGACGATCCGAGCACCGCCTCGCGGGTCAGGTTGAAATCCTTGCTGTGTTTCAGAACCGCGCCCGCCGCTACTTCACCCACGCGCTGGCCGGCCAAGCCGTACCTCGCCACGAGTCCGTCGAGCGCCGCAGTGAGCATGTCGACGTTGGTGACGGAGGCGTACGAGCCGCCCGCGCGAGCGAAGGGAATGCGATTGCCACCGACGACCACAGCGGTGTGGAGTTGATTCATGCAGAACCTCCCAGAGGTGACGAAAACCCGGTACGAACGGTAGCAGGTACGAGCCGTACGCGGTAGTCTGGTGCGCATGCAGCAGACCGATGGGCGTGACACGCGCTGGGAGGAGCACCGCATCGAGCGGCGCCGATCTCTGGTGGAATCCACGTTGCGCGCGATTCGGGCGCACGGGGCAGGGGTGACGATCGACGAGATCGCGGCCGGTGCGGGCACGAGCAAAACGGTGCTCTACCGCTATTTCGGCGACCGGACCGGTCTCTACCGGGGTGTGGTCGACCGGGTGAGCGAGAACATCCTGGCCGAGGTACGGCCGGGGCTCGCCGACATCGGTGGCCGCGGCATCGTGAACGTGTTGCGCGATCTCACCGACGCCTACACCCGGCTGGTCGAACGCGATCCCGAGATCTACGCGTTCGTGGTCAACCGGCCAGCCTCGGGACTGTTTCCCGGCGAGGACCCTGTCACCGGCATCACCGACCGGATCGCGAGCGAGCTGAGCGCGTCGATGACCGCGCAGCGCACTCTGCTCGGCCGAGAGGTCTCCGAGATCGAGACGCTGGCCCACGGCGTGGTCGGGTTCATCCGGTCCGCGACCGGCCATTGGATCGCTCAGGCGGAGAAACCACGCGACCGGCACGCCCTCGTCGACCTGATCGTCACCACCTTCGGCCCGAGCATCGCCGGGCTGTCGCACGAACCGACCCTCACGCACGCCTGACCCGTCACCGCCGACAGGAGCCAACCATGACCCAGACCGCCGACCACCACACCGACGTCCCGCACGCTGACGATCCCCGCCTCGGCGAGGCACTCAAGGTTGCGCTGGATGGTCCTTACCACGAAGCCCGTCAGCGGGCCCGCGACACGTTGGATCCTGCGGTCATGCTGCGCGATCCGGCCATGCCGATGGCCGAGGCTCGCGAGTGGACCAAGAACGCGCTTGTCTCCCTCGCTGCTCAGGGCTGGGGCAATGCCGGATACCCGGTCAACGGTGCCGCCGGCGACCCAGCGGCTGCGGTCATGAGCTTCGAGGCGATCAGCCACGGCGACCTTTCGCTGACCATCAAATGCGGCGTCCAGTTCGGCCTCTGGGGCGGCGCGATCGCCGGGCTCGGCACGCCTGACCAGGTGGCCGAGTGGCTGCCCGACGTCGTCGCGGCCCGACACTTCGGATGCTTCGCGATGACCGAGTACGGCCACGGCTCCGACGTGCAGAACATCGAGACCACGTTGACGTACGACGCTGCCACCGACGAGATCGTGGTCCATTCACCGACGCCGTCTGCCACGAAGACGTACATCGGAAACGCGGCCGAGCACGGCCAGAGCGCTGCGGTCTTCGGCCAGTTGTGGGTCGACGGAACCTGTCACGGGGTGCACTGCGCGATCGTGCCGATCCGTGACCGTGAACTCGCGCCAGGACACCAGAAGGCTGCCGTGAGGCCTGGCGTCACGCTCGGCGACAACGGCCACAAGGGCGGGCTGCTCGGTGTCGACAACGGCACGATCAGCTTCGACCAGGTGCGGATTCCGCGGTCGTACCTGCTCAGTAGGTACGGCGGAATCGACGACAGCGGGGCGTACGTCAGCGACATCTCCAGCATGAACAAGCGCTTCTTCACGATGCTGGGCACGTTGGTCCGCGGCCGGGTTTGCGTGGGAGCCGGAGCGGCGGCGGCGGCGAGGCGCGCCTTGTCGATTGCGACGAGGTACGCGCTCAAGCGCCGTCAGTTCCCCGCCCCCGACGGCGACGGTGCCGTACTCCTGCTCGACTATCGCTGGCACCAGCGGCGGTTGCTGCCGGCCATCGCCGAGTCCTACGCTCTCGGGTTCGCCAACAACGAACTGGTCGAACTGCTGGTTCAGTGCCAGACCACCGATGTGTCGGAGGGCCTACAGCGGTCTTTGGAGAGCCGGGCCGCGGGGCTCAAGGCAGCCCAGTCGCGGTTCGCCAACGACGTGATCCAGGTGTGCCGCGAAGCGTGCGGCGGCGCCGGCTACATGAGCGAGAACTACCTGACCCTGCTGCGGCAGGACGTCGACATCTTCGCCACCTTCGAAGGCGACAACACCGTGTTGATGCAGTTGGTCGCCAAGGGCTTGCTATTGGGCTATCGCGAGCAGTGGACCGGCCTGGACCGTCGCGAGACGATCACGAAGACCGCCGACCTAGTCGGCCGGATGCTCATGGAACGCACGTCTGCCCGGGCCCTGATCGACGCCCTGGCCACCGCCGCCCGACGCAAGGGGCTCGAGGCCTCGGTTCTGGATCGTGGCTGGCAGATCCTCATGTTCGAGGAGCGTGAGCGGCATGTGCTCGAGTCGCTGGCCGCGCGGGTACGGAATGCCTCCAAGGCACCTCAGGGGTCGAAGTTCGAGGCGATCAACGCCCTGCAGGACCACATGCTGGCAGCCGCGAAGGTCCATACGGACAATCTGATCTTGGAGGCTTTCGTGGCCGGCATCGAACAGTGCCAGGACCAGCATGCCAAGCAGATTCTGGGCAAACTGTGCGATCTCTACGCGGTGAGCAACCTCGAAGCCGACCGGGCCTGGTTCCTGGAGCACAACTTCATCACCGACGGGCGGTCGAAGTCGCTCAAGCGAGTGTGCAATACCCTGTGCGCCGAGTTGCGGCCCGACGCGTTGGCCATCGTCGAGGGGCTCGGCATCCCCGCCGACTGGTTGGGGTCGCAGATGTTGAACGATTGAGCACCGCACCCCCTCGACGACGTCGTCGATCGGATGGCCACCGGAGCGGGGGCCGGCACTAGCCTCGTCCTTGGCTGTGCTGGGTGCTGGTCGGGAGGCGAACATGGTTTGGCGAAATTTCAGCAAGAGCGGCCGGGTGGTGCTGGCTCTGTTCGTCGGCGTCGCCGCAGGTCTGGTGTCGGCTCGGTTCCTGGGGGCAGGGTTCGCCCCACTTGTCGGTTGGGATGCGGCTGCTCTGACGCTCGTTGCGTACTCCTTGATCCTGTTCCGACGGGCGACCCCCGAGCAGACCGCCGCCCACGCCACGAGAGACGACGCGCAGCACGGCGTCTGGGATGTGGTCATCACCCTGGCTGCGGTGGCGTCGTTGGGAGCCGTGGTGCTCCTGCTGACCACCAAAGGGCAGGGCGGCAGTCCCTTTGCGGTGGCGGTGGCGCTGGCCAGCATCGTGCTTTCGTGGGCGACCGTGCATTGCATCTACGCGGTGCACTACGCAGCCCTGTACTACTCGGGCACTCCCGGGGGCATCGACTTCGGTCAGGAGGGAGATCCTGACTTTGCCGACTTCGCGTATCTCGCGTTCACGATCGGCATGACCTACCAGGTCTCTGACACAGCCTTGACCACGAAAGTGATCCGCCACGCTGCTCTGCGGCACGCACTGTTGTCGTTCTTGTTCGGGACGGCGATCATCGCGACGTCGATCAACTTCGTCGCCAGCTTGTCAACGTGACCCGCAACGGTCTCGAGTTCATGTCCCCTCTGCAGGGGGAATAAGAGACAACTATCTCCCGCTTTTGTCGCTAGGTCCTTACGCTGGAACCACGCGTGTCAGCGACGACACGCCCCGGGTTCCAGTCGCCACCGTGACAAGGAGAAATCGTGTCCGACAGCCATCTCCCACCGCGTGATCCAGGCTCCTTCGAGGAGGACGACGACTTCATGGCCGAATGGGAATCCGGCTGGAACGATGTGGGTCGGACCGACTCTGCGGGTACGGCGGAGGCCGACGCCATCACCTGGGCCCAGGCGGCAGACCAGGGGTACGTCCCTGCCGATTCCGACCAGCCCGTGGCGCACGACGTTCCCCAGTACAGCCCGGGGCCGAACGAGGGTGTGACCACGCCTGGCCGGCACCCCGAGTTCGGCTCGATCTGGGCTGGCGAGAACGATTCGGACACCGGTGACCACGTCGCCGCTGCCTGGTCGGGTACGGCTCACACCGACGATCCACGCGGCTTCGCTGGAGCATGGACCGGTCACGAGGTTGCGGCCGACCAGCCCTCGTACACACCCGAGCAGGAGGGATTCCTCGACGAGGCCCTGTACGGCTCTGCCCCCGCAGCCGGTGAAGGGCTCTCCCCTGCTCAGGGGTTGGTCGAAGACGTTCCCGCTGCCAACGGCGCCGGGGGTGCGCCCCAGGACGAGCCCGTCGGAGCCTCGCCAAGCGTGGTCGAGACCGAGCGCGGTTTGGTCGAGGTTCACACCGACCGCCCTGACGCGCTGCGTGAGATCGACCTCGATCCGGAGATGCCGCGCATCGTCGACGGAACCAGGCATGAGCACAGTGGTCTGTCCGGTGCTGCAGCAGCCGGCCTCGCGGCAGCGGGACTGGCGGCCGGCGGCATGGCTGCGTCCGTCACGGGTTCGGCTCCCCCTCCGACCGTGGGTGCTTCGGCTCAGGGCCTCACGGCCGAAGAGTCGGAGGTATTCGATGAGTCGGTGGTCGAGCAGTCGGTGGTCGAGCAGTCGGCAGTAGCGGAAGCTGACGTCGAGCCGGTTGCCGAGCACTACCCGCCAGTGCCCGCCTACAGTCCTGGCCCGCAAGCTGAGGACGTCTCTCCCGGCCGTCACCAGGAATTCGGAGCTGCCTGGAGCGGAGCACCCGAGGAATCCGCACATCCGGGGTTCGCCGAGTCCTGGGCCGCCGAACCGCAGGACGAAGCTCGTCGGCGCGAGGTCGCCGCCGCATGGGTCGGCGATCGCGCCGATCACCTCGTGGCCGAACACACCGAGGACGCAGCGGTCGGCGGAGCTGGGCTCGCTGCAGCCGGGATCGCCGGTATCGGAGCGGTCGCCGCGCAAGGCACTGACGCCGCGACCGACTCCCACCTGGGTGACCTGGTGCGCGACGAAATCGGAGACACCACCCCCGACGATCCCGCCGTCCCCGACCACCCCGACCAGATCTCCAGCCACATCCCTGACCTCGACGACAAGCAGCTTCCGCCGGCAGCCGCCGCTGTCGGAACCCTCTACGACCAAGGCGCCAACCCCGCCACCACCACCGCCACCGTCGAAGCCGACGCCATCGACACCGACGACCACGGACTCACCGGAGCAGCAGCCGCCGGACTCGCCGCCTCAGGCCTGCCCACAGCCGCCGGGGCCGGGTTGGCTGCCGCTGGTCTGGCGGGTATCGGCGCGGTCGCCGCCCAAGGAACCGACGCCACCACCGACACCGAACTCGGCGACCTGGTCCGCGACGAAATCGGAGACACCACCCCCGACGATCCCGCCGTCCCCGACCACCCCGACCAGATCCCCAGCCACATCCCCGACCTCGACGACAAGCAGCTTCCGCCCGCAGCCGCCGCTGTCGGAACCCTCTACGACCAAGGCGCCGACCCCGCCACCACCACCGCCACCGTCGAAGCCGACGCCATCGACACCGACGACCACGGACTCACCGGAGCCGCAGCGACGGACGATGCCGCCATCGTGTCTGAGACTGACGAGACCCCAGCGCCTCAATCGGACGAGCACGGACGAGACTTCACCAGCGCCGCGGCGTTCACTGCAGCCGGCCTACCGGCGAGTGCGGGGCTAGGAGCGACGGCTTTCTCGGCCCTTCGGATCGAGGATTACGCGGAGGTCGACGGCAGCGGCGACGAGGCTGCCAACTTCGCGATCGCTAGTTCAGCGCTCGAAGCGCCGGAGGAGGCGACGGACTCCGAGCCTCAGGTGGTCGAGTCGTACCCGTCGAACGACGAGGCCCAGTCGGTAGCCGACGAAGCGTCCTGGCACGAGGCGGATCACACCCCCGCTCCCGACGCGGACCAGACATCGGAGGAAGACGACGCAGCATTCCTAGGTCGCGTGGATGACGCGCTCGATGAGGCTGGTGTTCCCCACGACGTCGCTCACACTGATGCAGCCGCAGGGGAATCGAGGTCGAGCCGACTCGTCGAACACGCTTCGGGCGAACTGGTCGAAGTCGACGAAACTCGCGCCCCTGAGCTCCAGGCGATCGATGTCGACCCCGAGATGCCTCGCATCGTGGATGCCACAGATCCGACACACCATGTGGATGCCGACGCCGCCCCCGACGAATCGACGCCTGCCGATGGCAGCGCTCCCACCGACGCCGCCGTACCCGCCGACCACCCTGACGATGTCGGGACCCAGGACGAAGCAGTGATCGAGGAGACGGAGCAAGTCGACGAGCCTGTCGAGCACGAGCATCTGCCGTGGTTCGAGCGGGCCAAGAGTCGGGTCGAGGAACTCTTCGAGAATCGCTAGAGGCCCTCGAGATCGTCTGACACAAACAGGTGCGGGGCGCGACGGTCCAGGTGGCCGTCGCGCCCCGTGCTGTTCGGCCCTGTCGTCGTCCACGCGCCGCTCATGCCGTACCAAATGTGCCCGCGGACGAGGAGTTGGCGCGTTCAAACGAGAATGACCCTCGCCTCAGAGGCAGATTGCGTACGCACCTGGCGACAGACAATCACTATCGAACACGAGGCCCGAGCTAGGTCACTGCGCTTCGGAGGGAGCGCCGTCGTACTCGGCTTCGGCGACGTCGAGAAACACCCCGTCGACCACCGGCGGGTCGCCCACGACCCAGGTCACCTGCTTCTTCGCCTTGCCTTTCGCGTTGAACGGCGCACCAAGGCCCGTATCGGTCATCCGACGGTACGCGTCACCCTCGATCCCCACTCGACCACTGGTGTTGACTTGCGCGACCATCGTCGCCCGCTGCCCCGAGGCGGTCACGTTCGCGTTCGTCCACAAGGTCGCTCCCCCCAGAGCTTGCGCCATGCCGCCCCCGAGACCCTGCCCCATCCCCGCGGGCAAGGCCACTGCCGGGCCCGACAACGAGAAGTTGGTCATCCCGGAGGCGATCAAAGCGTCGGCGCCGGCCGCTGCCGTACCCATCTGTCGTTGCAGGATCGACTGGAGCTGGGTGTCGCCGAGGCGGCCCAGATCGAAGGTGTAGTCGAGTCCCGATCCGGAGAGGAAGTGCTGCTCCAACGCGTTGCCGGCGTTCGCTAGCAACTGTTGGTGCAACGCATAGTCGTTGGTCGTCGGAGCGATTCCCCCGTACGTACCCCCGTCACCAGGGACCGCAGGGTGCGCCGTACCCACCTGCCATCCCGACGGCACACCGCTGACATACCCCCCAGGCATCGAACCCAACTCGGATGTGGAGAGGTTCCTGCTGTCGTTCCAGATCCTTCCGCCGGTGACCTTGTCGAGCACGTCCATGACGGTGCCGAACAAGCTGGTGGCCTTGCTGAGCACCGAAGCAGCTTTCGAGACATACCCGCCGATCTCCACGCACTTGGCCAGCGCACCCGAGAACGTCTTCGCCACCCAGGCCAACGTCTGAGCCAGCTTGGCCCCCATCCAGGCCGCGAACGCCGCGAGCGTCGCCCCGAAGCTGCACCACGACGAGGCCAACGCCATGAGGGCCTTCGTCACCGCGTCCTTCACGAACTTCTTGACGATCCCCATGACGGTCTCTTTGAGTGCGGCCGTTACCGTACCCACGCCTTGCGTCAACATCGCCTGCACCTGGAGTTGGCCGTTGGCACCTGCGTGTGATCTGACGAGCTGACTCGCCGATGCTTCGAAGCTCTGGGCCGCTTCGCCTTGCCACTGGTCGAGAGCAATCTCTGCCGCGCTCAAGACAGAGCCGGCGATCGCTTGGATCTCGGCGCCCTTCGACTGCACGGAACCGACGAATCCGCTGATGGCTCCGGCATCGCCGAGCAGCGCATCCAGGCAGCGCTTGAGGGGCTTGATCGCGTTGATGATGATGTCGACGAGTTTGTCCACGGCTGCGCCGACGAGCCAGCCGGTGGGATCCGAAGCGATGTTCAAGATCCCGAGCGAGTCCTTGCCGTTGGCGATGTTGCCGATCGTGGTGAACGTGTCTCCGATATCGGCGAGGGTCGTGGCTGCGCTGCTGAAAGTCGTGAGAATCGAGCGGTCCATGTCACTTCCCCGAAGCCAGCGCGCGGACGACCGACATGATGAGGGTCTCGGAATCGTCTTCCTGTTTCTGGTACCGGACACCCGTCTCACGCAACAGGTCGCTCGTCGTCGCCACGGCGCTGGCGAGCCCGGTCAGGATGCCCGCGTTGGACCCGAGGATCTTCGAGATCAGGTAGTTGGCCAACGGGGCGATGAAGACGCCGAACATCTGTGCTGACGGCACCCCGCCTTGCTGGCTGACGACCTGCAACCGGTCCCCGCAGGTGGCCAACTGGGCCGACCCTTCGGACAGATTTCCTCGGTTGTGACTGGAGAAGAGCGAAGTGCCGGGCGAACCCAATAGTTCGGCGGTTGCACTTGGGGTCATAGTCGTGGTCCTTCTGCGTCGGAGGGGTCGGTCGGGTCGTCCAGGATGTCGGCCAGGAGGACCCGGCCGCTGTGAGGTACGGCTTCCGCCTCGCCGGGCTCGGCCGGATCGGCGTGGGCAAGGGAGAACAGAGCCGCATCGGCTGCCGGGTCTTCAGACAAGGGCGATTCCAACAGGATCGCGGCCACCTGCTGGCCGGCGTGACTGACGGCTGCCCGGTACAGCCGCATGAACTCCGCTTGCAGTTGGGTCGCGGTGTGCTGACCCACGCTGGAACCGAACACGACATTGTCGAGCGACCCGCTCGGAGTGACCGTCACCACCATGCTGCGCGTCTCCGCCGTACCCCTCGTCGTCGCCATCCGTCGTTCCAGCGCGTCGCCGGCGGCAGTCAACGCCGCGATCTCCCGCCGCATCCGGTCGTCGAACCCGGCCGGATCGTCCAGCATCCCCGACAGCGGCACCGGGGATCCCACGAGCACCTCCCGTGGGTCCCCCACCGGAACGACCCCGATCGGGCCCCCGAACGACTCGGCGAATCGGTCGAACTCCGGATCGGCCGGGAGGTCGTGCACCGTCGCGTCGCGGGGCACTTCAGCCGCGTCGACCGCCAGTTCGGTCACCGGTTCCCCGACCGACTCCAGACGAGCGACGGTCTCCCGGATAGCTTCGGGGGGAGCCTGCCGGATGGGTTCGGCGAGCTCGGGTACGGCCCCCGCCAGCGCTCTGTTCGCCCTCGCCGACGCCTCCAGGTACAACTCCAGCAGCGCGGTCCGGAGCCCGTCCGCCCCGCCCGCAGGGGCTGCGTCGCGCAGCATCAGGTCACGAATCTCTCCCGACGGTCCGACGACCATCCGGCCGTACGAACTCTTGGCCCAGCCCGACACCTGCGCCAGTCGTTGCTCGGCCGCCTGAGCCTCGGCTGCGGCGGTGAGGCTCCAGCGGGCCAACTCGTTGACAAAGTCGCTGGACTGGTCGGTGTCGATCCCGGCCGCCGACGGGTCCTGCGACGAGTTCATGAGAAACCTTTCATGTGTCGGATCGGGGTCATTCAAGCCGCTGGGAGGGCCACCGAGCCATTTCCCTGACCCAGCTCCTAGCCGAGAACGTCCTTGCCTGCGAAGCTGACCGTCGTGAATTCCCTAGTCAACGGGGTTCTGCTGGCTCAGTTCCCGGGTACGGCCGTACCACCCTGGCTCGCCGAAGCCGTGGTCGACGGTCTGGCGGGCGTGTGCCTGTTCGCCGAGAACACCCCCGATGTCGCCACGACCCGACGGCTGACCGACGAGCTGCAGGGGTACCGCACGTCAGGGCCGCCCCTGATCGTCGCCCTCGACGAGGAGGGCGGCGACGTCACTCGGTTGCAGGCGGCGACCGGGTCGAGCCTGCCCGGCCAGGCTCCGCTGGGGGTCGTCGACGATCCCAATCTGACCGAGATCGCTGGCGCACGTCTCGGGCGGGTTCTGCGATTGGCCGGTGTCACCCTCGACCTGGCACCCGTGCTCGACGTCTCGAGCGAGCCACTCAACCCGGTGATCGGCGTGAGATCGTTCGGAGCGGATCCTGCTCTGGTCGAGCGTCATGGTCGTGCGTTCGTCGCAGGTCTCCACCAAGCCGGCGTTGCGGCCTGCGGGAAACACTTCCCCGGCCACGGTGCGACTGTGACCGATTCTCACGAGAGCCTGCCGATTCTAGACCTGGACCTGGCCACGCTCGCCGATCGGGACGAGCTGCCGTTCACCCGGGTCGGCCTCGACGCGGTGATGACCGCTCACGTGGTCGTCCCCAGTCTCGGACCCGAGCCGGCGTCGCTGTCTCGGTGGGCGACCGATCGTGTGAGGGCTGCGGGGATCGCTGGGCCGATCGTCACTGATGCCCTCGGGATGCGTGCGATCGAGGGCAGGTACGACCTGGGTGAGGCGTGCGTCAGGGCGCTGGCGGCCGGTGCCGATCTGCTCTGCCTCGACGCCCCACAGAATCGCGATGCCGAGACGGCCTTCCGTACGGCATCGGCTGCCATTCAGTCGGCCCTCGACGAAGGTCGCCTGTCACCCGATGCGCTTCGAGAATCAGCTCTCCGGACGGCCGCTCTGGCCCGCCGCACGGCGGGCCAGAGCGGCCGTCCGGCTCGGGTGTCGGAGGAGGAGATCCACCGAGCGCTCGCCGATCTCGACGCCGTGGGCGTCGAGATCGGCGAGCGCTCGGTGGGGGTGAGAAGCTTGTCCGGGAGACCATCGTCACCGACCAGGAACCGTCGTTTCTCGACGCCGACGACAGGCCAGCCATCCCTCGCCGACGAGGTGTCAGTCGGATCATCCACCCCCGCTGACACGGACGGAGCCACCCCCGCTGACACGGACGGAGCCACCCCCGCTGACACGGACGCCGCCACCCCCACCGACACCTACGCGCTCCGGTCCTCGGAGACGGCAGCGGGATGCATTCTGTTCGGCCGCGCTTACGTGATAGATCTGCGCCGAACGATCTCCGCCGCTGCCGGGGCAGCGGCTCCGACCTTTGCCGCCGAACTGGAGAGGCGAGGGAAGCTCTCGGGCGTCAGTGCCCCGACCACCCCCGACGAGGCTCGGAAGGTCGTCGACTCCGTCCGCGCGAGCTCACCACACGCACCGCAACCAGCGGACGCCTCAGCCGTACCCCAACCTCAGATCCTCGCCATCGTCAGACAGCCGTGGGCCGATCATGCGGAGGCCGAACTGCTCGATGCTGTGCTGAACGAAGACCCTGATGCGATCGTGATCCACACCGGTGTGGCGGCCGCAGCGCCGGTCGCCCAGCACGTCGTCTGTTGTCATGGCAACGGCCGTGCCAACGCGCGGGCGACAGTGGATATTCTCTGCTCGGGAACTCCGCCCACTGACCCAGCCAGGACACCGTCATGACGACCCCCGGACCGATCACCGTCGAGATACGGGGCCGCCTGGAGTTCCTCCCTCCAGCCCTGCAGCGCGTGGCTGAGGTGGTGCTGGCCGACCCGATGGCGGCGGCTGGGATGTCGATCAGCGAGCTCGCGACGGCGGCCGGAACCTCGCCAACCGCGGTGGTACGCCTCGCCCGTGCCTGCGGCGTGGACGGATACCCGGGTCTGCGGCTCGCCCTGGCTTCCGATGCCGCCCGGGTGCAGGCCCAGCGCGGCAGTCAGGCCATGGCCGACATTTCGGAAGGAGACGACCTCGCTTCAGTCGTGGCGAAGATCGTCTCCGTCGACCTCGCCGCCGTGCAGGACACGGCCGCCAGTCTCGATCTCGGCGTGTTGGATCGGGTGATCGACGTGCTCGCCTCCGCCAACCGGCTGGACGTATACGGAGTCGGTGCCTCCGCCATGGTCGCGTCCGACCTCCAGGGGAAGTTGAACCGGATCGGGCGGACGTGCCTGGCCTTCTCCGATGTCCACGTGGGCCTGGTCTCGGCAGCCCTGCTCCGTAAGGGAGATGCGGCGATCGCCATCTCGCACAGCGGCACCACGGCCGACACCCTCGACGTCCTGCTCCGCGCGCGCCGCACGGGCGCGACGACCATCGGCATCACGAACGCGCCCGGGTCCCCCTTGGCCGAGGCTGCGGACCATGTCTTGATCACCGCTGCCCACGAATCGGCGTTCCGGTCCGGCGCGACCGCTTCGCGGCTGGCTCAACTCTTGGTCATCGATTGCATGTTCGTCGGACTCGCACAGCGGACCTTTGCCGCCAGCCATTTGGCCTTGCACAAGACCTACGAAGCCGTACACCATCGCCTCTCGCCCACCCGAAGCAACTAGACACCACCCCGATCGTCCGCCCAGTACCACTTCGCCTGCCCTCGGATCGCCCAGCGTGCGCCATCTGCCTGCCCCGGACCGCCCAGCCCGTGCGCCATCTGCCTGCCCCGGACCGCCCAGCCCGTGCGCCATCTGCCTGCCCCGCACCGCCCGGTCCCTGCGCAATCTGCCTTCAGGAGAGCATTTGTCACGTTCAAATCGGATCGAGGTCGCGTTCAGAGGCAGTTTCGGTACGCACGTCCTCCGTCAACCCGCGACTGTCAAGGGCCATTGGTTTCTGCCCGGAGGCGGTCATGAAACCTGCCCAGTGACGGCCACGAGAACTGCCCGGTGGTGGCCATGGGATCTGCCCAGGGGGTTGGTGGCCACCACCGCGGTCGGTGT
>WBZS01000709.1_pt1 | contig 35634 bp, 33 predicted proteins | sample 5204201 | NCBI WGS metagenome assembly WBZS01 (sample SAMN12344357, study PRJNA552823) | activated sludge metagenome | biome: Activated sludge suspended growth; feature: Nitrification reactor; material: Wastewater; isolation source: activated sludge from nitrification reactor of wastewater...
ACAGCTCACCGCGCTCACGCCTCCCCAGCCGTAGGCTTTCGCCTCCGTCGCCGCCCAATGTCGACGCACCCGCTCATCCATCAAAGGCGAAAGTGATCGGTACTTCGATTCGATCTGCTGAAGACTGGTCTCGCGTTGCATTCGCTATTCATATCACATCCAATGAAAATTGGATACTTTATTTTGACGCAACTCCTAAGCCTGGCGGCACGCTCGGCCTGGTTGGCCCTGATCGCGTCCAGTTCATCGGCGAGCACCTGCAAGCTGCTTGCCGCCAGCCCGGCGGCGGCGGCGGCGCGCAGAAAACCGCGCCGGTCGATGCGTCCGGCGATCAGCGCAAGTTCCAGCCGGTCGAGCCGGTTCGCGTCAGGGGCGGCGAGCGGGCCGTGTCGATTCATCGTTGTCTCCGGGTGTCGTTGTCAGGATCGGTGCGCGGGCGCGGGGGCTGGCCGCGTTCAAAAGGGGGCCACGGGTGGTCCGTTCGGTCGCCGGCCCCAAGCGCTTCCGCCTACCCGGGTCCGACGCGGTGCGCTGCGGCTTGTGTTGGCGCGGGCCAAGCGGACGGTGAATCGTCGCCCGCGGCCAGCGCGGCGCCAATGGCGCGGGCCGAATGTCGCGCATCACCGGATGTGATGGTGCGCTGCACCATCCTGGCTGGCGATTGCCGCGTCGCTGGCGCGAGCGGCCCAGACGCGGTCGGGGACGCCAACCGCCGATGTGCTGGTTACGCCAGTCGAGGGTCGAACCCGAACGGGTCGCGCTCCTTCACCAGCTCGACTTCCGACAGCCTGGGATGCCGCGCATTGATGAGCAGGTTGTGTTCGGCGGGCTCGACGCAGGAAGGAACCCACAGCGCAAGCTCGGCACACCTGTCAAGCCACCGGTCGCCGAACGCCTGGCGCACCACCTCGTTGTCGCGCCAGTTGTCGGGCAGACCAGCCGACTGCGCGGTCGCGACCACCAGCCCGTCAGGCAGCTTGAGCCTGAACAAGGCCTGCCCGACCGGTGCGATGCCGTTCGCGTGCACGCGCTTTTCGAGTTGCGCGAGTGCCCGGGTCGCGGCGCAGTAAATCACCCGGCGCGACGCGGGGCCCGTGCGCAGGCTGTGCCAGCGGCCGGCCGCCAGAGCCGAACCATGGGCCTGGTCGGCGACCGTCTTGGCGCTGGCCAGGCCGATGCGGAAGACGGACAGGCTCAAGCGACGGCGCCGTAACGCAGCGCGACGAGCATCGACTGAACCTTGCCCATGCCCCACGGCGTGCGCGCGCGCCTGAGCGGGGTTTCGCCATCCAGCGCCGGATGCGGCCGCGAAAGCCAGCTCGATGCCTGCGCGGGCGAGCCGAAGACCACCGTGGCCTGCGTCAACAGGTCAGTGATCTGCAAGGCCTTGACGGCGGCATCCTGCGGCAACGCCGAGCCGCTGGCCTTGCGCCGGCTGACCGTCGTTCGGTCGATGCCTGCGAAGTCGAGGACGTCGCGCGATTCGAGACCGCTGTAGCCCGCAATATTGCCCAGGAAGTCCGGATCCAGACCCTCGGCGACCAGACTTTCCGCAACGTCGGGCGCCATGCGGCATTCGTCCGCGTCAGCGCAAGGATCCCGGGCTTGTCCGGCGCTGGGCATCAGGTCGCCGCCGGTCAACAGCAGCCCGCGGTTGGCGATCGGACGGGCACCGCCACGCCCCCCAGCGCCGCGGCGCATGCGCGCGCTGCCTGAGCCCGCCACCAGCCGATTGATCGCACGGGTCCACTCGACCAGCGACCCCGCTGGACGGGGCGGCTGTTGCTGGACGACGGCCACGGTACGTGCAGTCATGATTCAATCCCAGAATCTGTGCAAACGCACAAGCATATTAGTGCGAACGCACAACATCAGCAAACGCCGATTGACCGCGGCGCCGGCCTCAGACTCTCAGGGCCGCTGCGGCTTGGCCTTCGCCGGCGCCTTGTCTTCGCCGAAGAGGTCAAAGACGACGCCGCGCAGCCACTGGTGCACCGGCGAGCGGTGGACCTTGGCGTGCCAGAACACGTTGATCGCGATTTCCGGCAGGTCGATCGGGTGCGGCCGGTAGGCCAGGCCGAAAGGCTCGGCCAGGCTCTCGGCCAGGCGCTCGGTCACGGTGGCCACCATGTCGGTGCGGCGCAGCAGGTGGCCGACGCTGACGAAATGCGGAATGGTCAGCCGCACGCTTCTGTCGATACCGGCGCGTTTGATCAACTCGTCGACCTTGCCGTGGCCGGTGCCGGCCGAGACGATGACCAGGTGCTCGGCAGCCTTGAAGTCGGCCGGCGAAAGACGCTTGCGGTCGAGCGGGTGGCCTTTGCGAAACAGGCACACATAGCGCTGGCGAAACAGGCGGCGCTGGAAGAAGCCGGCCTTGAGTTGCGGCAGCGGGCCGATCGCCAGGTCCACCTTGCCGGCTTCCATGTCGTCGCGCAGGGTGGTGGCGGTGGTTCGCACCGTGTGCAGCGAGACGCCGGGCGCCTCGTGCCGCAGCCGCTCGACCAGCGCCGGCAGAAAGACGATTTCTCCGATGTCGGTCATGCCTATCGTCACCGCGCGCTTGAGGCTGGCGGCGTCGAACCGGGTGTGCTGGTTCAGCCCGCTGTGGATCATGCCCAGCGCATAGCCGATCGGCTCGGCCAGTTGTTCGGCGAAGGGGGTCGGCATCATCCCGGTGGGCGTGCGCACGAACAGCTCGTCGCCGAACTGCCGGCGCAGCTTGGCCAGCGTGTTGCTCACCGCGGGCTGGGTCAGTCCCAGGTTGTCGGCGACCTTGGAGACGCGCCGCTCGACCATCAGTTGCTGGAACAGCACCAGTTGGTTCAGGTCAATGTCGGACAGCTCCATCGTGTCTCTCCATCACCGCCGGTGATGCACCATATTCACGCAATTCTATTTTCTGAATGGCAGCAAACAGGAATGATCGGGCGACCGCTTCCGATCCGCCATGGACATCCTCGTTCAACCTCTTCACCGCGTGATCCGGGTCGATCCAGGTGCCAACCTGCTGCAGGCGCTGCAGGCGGCCCAGGTGCCGATGTCGTACTCGTGCATGGCCGGGCGCTGCGGCACCTGCCGCTGCCGCGTGCTGGACGGCGAAGTCATGGCCGGCAGCGGCGCGCAACGCGGTCCGCTCGATGGCGACCCGGGCTTCGTGCTGGCCTGCCAGACCTACCTCACCGAGCCCTGCACGATAGAAATCCCCGAGCCCGACGAGGTGGTCGTCCACCCCGCGCGCATCGTCAAGGCCACGGTCGCGACCATTGAAGACCTGACGCACGACATCAAGCGCCTGGTCCTGCGACCCGCCAAGCCGATCGACTATTCGCCGGGCCAGTACGTGCAGTTGCAGTTCACGGCCGAGCATGTGCGGCCTTATTCGATGGCCGGACTCAGCGGCGATGGGCTGTTCGAGTTCCATGTGCGCCTGGTTCCCGACGGCCGGGTCACCGGCTACATCGCGCACGGCTTAAAGGTCGGCGACGCGGTGAAGGTCAGCGGCCCGCTCGGGTCGGCCTACCTGCGCCGCAAGCACGCCGGCCCGATGCTGTGCGTGGCCGGCGGCACCGGGCTCGCGCCCATCCTGTCTATCGTGCGCGGCGCGATCAGGCACCGCATGAACAACCCGATCCACCTGTATGTCGGCGTGCGCTCGCCGCGCGATGTCTACGGCATGCCGTGGCTGGATCAACTCAAGCATGCGCACCCGCAGCTAACTGTGTATGTGGTTGTCACCTCCGGCGGCGACCGCGCAACCCAGCGTTGCGGGCTGGTCACCGATGCCATCGAACGCGACCACGGCGACTTGAGCGGCTGGCGCGCCTACCTGTGCGGCTCGCCGCCGATGGTTGAGGCAGCGACGGTGGTCGCCCGGCGCAAGGGCATCGCCGCCGAACACATCTACGCCGACGCGTTCTACACCCAAGGCACCTGATGGGGCACCCAGGAGACCAGTGCATGAGCCAGCCATCGACGATTTTTCCCACCCAGCCGACGTGGGAAGGCGAGGACACCCACCGCATTCCCTTCGTGGCCTACACCAGCCACGCGCTGTACCAGCGCGAGCTTGAACGCTTTTTCTACAAGGGCCACTGGTGCTACGTCGGCCTGGAGGCCGAGATCCCCCACCCGGGCGACTACAAGCGCACGGTGGTCGGCGAACGCTCGGTGATCCTGGTGCGCGACGGCGAAGGCGCGATCCACGTCGTCGAGAACGTCTGCGCGCACCGCGGCATGCGCTTTTGCCGTGAGCGCCACGGCAACCGCAAGGACTTTGTCTGCCCCTACCACCAGTGGAGCTACACGCTCAAGGGCGACCTGCAGGGCGTGCCGTTTCGCCGCGGCGTCAAGCAAGACGGCAAGGTGCAAGGCGGCATGCCGGCCGACTTCAAGACCACCGACCACGGCCTGACCAAGCTGAAGGTGGCCACGCGCGGCGGCGTGGTGTTCGCCTCCTTCGACCCGGACGTCGAGCCGTTCGAGGATTACCTCGGCCCGACCATCCTGGGCTATTACGACCGCCTGTTCAACGGCCGCAAATTGAAGATCCTGGGCTACAACCGGCAGCGCATTCCGGGCAACTGGAAGCTGATGCAGGAGAACATCAAGGACCCCTACCACCCCGGGCTGCTGCACACCTGGTTCGTCACCTTCGGGCTTTGGCGCGCCGACAACAAGTCGCAGTTGCGCATGGACGACCGGCACCGCCACGCGGCCATGATCTCGACCCGCGGCGCCGGCGGCAAGGCCGAGCAGGTGACGCAGGTCGCCAGCTTCAAGGAGGGGATGACGCTGCACGATCCGAGCTTCATCGACATCGTGGCCGAAGCCTGGTGGGCCGGCCCCGCGCCACAAGGCCGTGCCGAGGCGCGGCAAGTGCCCGGCGCGGAGGCGCCGGTGCCCACTGCGGTGATGACGACCATTTTTCCCAGCGTGATCCTGCAGCAGCAGGTCAACAGCGTGTCGACGCGCCATATCCAGCCCACCGGCCATGGCAGTTTCGACTTTGTCTGGACCCACTTCGGCTTCGAGGACGACGACGAGGCGATGACCCAGCGCCGGCTAACGCAGGCCAACCTGTTCGGACCCGCGGGCTTTGTCTCGGCCGATGACGGCGAGGTGATCGAGTTTTCGCAACAGGCCTTCGAGAGCAAGCCCTTTCACCGCGCCGTCGCCGAGCTTGGCGGCCGGGAAGTCGGCAACACCGAGCACATGGTGACCGAGACGCTGATCCGCGGCATGTACCGCTACTGGCGCGACGTGATGGAGGCCTGAGCATGGCAGCGCACCTGACTTTCGACGACTGGCTGGCGCTGACACAGCTCTACGCCGACTACGCCAGCGCGGTCGACTCCGGGCAATGGGACTTGTGGCCCGAGTTCTTCACCGACGACTGCGTCTATCGGCTGCAGCCGCGCGAAAACCACGAGCGCGGCTTTCCGCTGGCAACGCTGTCGTTTACCAGCAAGGGCATGTTGAAGGACCGGGTCTACGGCATCCAGCAGACGCTGTTTCATGACCCCTACTACCAGCGCCACATCGTCGGCGCACCGGTGCTGCGCGAGGCGGGCGAGGGCCGCTGGCGCTGCGAGGCCAACTATGCGGTGTTCCGCACCAAGCTGTCCGACGCGTCGACGGTGTTCAACGTCGGCCGCTACCTTGACCAGGTGGTGCGCACGCCAGCGGGTCTGAAGTTCGCCGCGCGCGAGTGCATCTATGACTCCGAGATGATTCCCAACTCCATCATCTACCCGATTTAAGGCCTGGCATGAGCACCACGAACTGGGTCGACGCGCTGTCGGCCGACGACCTGCCCACCGACGACGTGATCGGCCTGGCGCTGGCCGGTCGCGACATCGCGCTGTATGCGGTCGACGGCGCGGTTTACGCCACCGACAACTTGTGCACCCACGGCCAGGCCCGGCTGTGCGACGGCTTTCTGGAAGGGCACGAAATCGAGTGCCCGCTGCACCAGGGCCGCTTCGACGTGCGCGACGGCCGGCCAACCTGCGCGCCGGTCACCGAGCCGCTGCGCAGCTACCCGGTACGCATCGAAGGCGGCCGGGTGTTGGTGCGGATCGACTGACCGACTTGGCGCGCCCAAGCTTGATTGCACCAAGCGCGCGTAGGTTGAGCGACCATGCACCTGGCGGTTGACCCGGTTCATCGAGCTGTTCCATTCACCCCGATTGCCGCAGCACCAGCCCGGGCGTGGCCAGGTACTGGCGCGCGGCCAGCGTGGGCTGCGCGATGCGCGCCAGCAGAATCGCCGCGGCCTGCTCGCCCAGTTCGCCCGGCCGGACGTCGACCGTGCTCAACGGCGGGTTGGCATGGGCCGCGTCGAGCACGTTGTCAAAGCCCAGCAGCGCAAAGTCCTGGCCGGCGTGCAGGCCGCGCTCGCCCAGCGCCGACAGGGCGCCAAAGGCCACCAGGTCGTTGTAGCTGACCGCGGCCTTGACCGCCGGGCGCAGTGCCAAAAGCGTTTGCATCGACGCATGGCCGCCGGCACGGGTCGGGTTGGCCGGCACCACCAGCGCCGGGTCCAAGGCCAGCCCGGCCCGCGCCAGCGCCGCGCGGTAGCCCTGCAGGCGCTGGTCGAGCACCGGGCCCGACTGGCCGCCGATGAAGCCGATGCGCCGGTGCCCGGCGGCGAGCAGGTGCTCGGTGGCCAGGCGCACCCCCAGCGCGTTGTCGGCGCCGACAAAGTCGTAGCGTCCGCTGCCCAGCGTGCGCACCATCACCACCAGCGGTAGGCCCCAGGCTTTGACGGTTTGGGTCAACGCCGCCGGCGTGCCCAGCGCCGGGCACAGCGCAATGCCGGCGGCGTGCTGTTCGCGCATCGCCAGCAACACTTTTTCCTGCCGCGCCAGGTCTTCGCTGGTGTGCGCCATCAGCGCGATGTAGCCGGCGTCGACCAGCTTGCGTTCCAGTCCGGCCAGCACCTCGGCGAAGAACGGATTCATCAGGTCGTTGATGACCACCCCGATGGTGTTTGACGACCTGGCGCGCAGCGCGGCCGCGCGCCGGTTGTAGACGTAGCCCAGCCTGGCCGCCGCGGCGCGCACCCGCTGCGCGGTGTCGTCGCGCACCAGCGCGCTGCCCTGCAGCACCAGCGAGACGGTGGACTTCGACACCTGCGCCTCGGCGGCGACGTCGTGGATGGTGATGGGGCGCGGGGTGGATGGGGATCGGGCCATGGCGGTCGGTGTTTACCCGGCAATGGTGACACAGGTGTTGAATTTGTTTTGGAACGATCCAATAATCGTTTGGACCGATCCAAATTGTCTAGCCGGAGCTACCCGATGGTTGAACCCAAGCGCCAAGGCTGGGGCCTGATAGGCGCCAGCACCATTGCCGCCGAGCACATGGTTGGCGCCATCCGCGCCCAGCCCGGCCACCAGGTGGTGGCGGTGGCCAGCAGCAGCGCCGCGCGCGGCCAGGCCTTTGCCGCCCAGCACGGCATTGCCGCCGGCTACGGCGCGGTCGACGCCTTGCTGGCCGACCCGGCGGTCGACATCGTCTACATCAGCACCACCAACGAGCTGCACCGCGACCAGGTGCTGGCCGCGGCAGCCGCCGGCAAGCATGTGCTGTGCGAAAAGCCGCTGGCGTTGAACCTCGACGACGCGCTGGCCATGCTGCGCGCCTGCCGCGATGCCGGCGTGGTGATGGCCACCAACCACCACCTGCGCAACGCCGCCACGCACCGCAAGATTCGCGAGCTGGTGCAGGGCGGGGCGATCGGCCGGCCGCTGTTTGCCCGCGTCTTCCACGCCGTTTTCCTGCCGCCGCATCTGCAGGGCTGGCGGCTGGACAAGCCGCAGGCCGGCGGCGGCGTGGTGCTCGACATCACGGTGCACGACGCCGACACGCTGCGCTTCATCCTCGGCGCCGAGCCGGTCGAGGCGCTGGGCTTCACGCAGACCGCGTCGATGGCGCGCGAGGGGCTGGCCGATGGCGTGATGGCCGTGCTGCGCTTCGACAACGGCGTGCTGGCGCAGTTGCACGACGCCTTCACGGTCAGGCACGCCGGCACCGGCATTGAAATCCATGGCGAGCAGGGCAGCATCGTCGGCCGCAACGTGATGACCCAGCAGCCCATCGGCGAGCTGCTGCTGCGCACCGCAGCCGGCGAGCAGGTGCTGGAAGTGGCGCACGAAAGCCTGTACGCGCGCGGCGTGGCCCGGTTTTGCGCCGCGGTGGCCGGCAACGGCCAGCCGGCGGCCAGCGCCGAAGACGGTGTGCTTTCGCTGGCCGCGGCGCTGGCGGTGGCCGAAGCCTGCCAAACCGGCCGCGCGACGCGCGTTGCCAACCCGTTCGCGTGACACCTCGGCCGGCATGAACAAGCTCATCACCGCGGCCCAGGCCGCCGCGCTGCTGCGCGACGGCGATGTGGTCAGCATCAGTTCGTCCAGCGGCCTGGGCTGCCCCGACAAGGTGCTGGCGGCCATCGGCCAGCGCTTTGACGCCGAGGGCGCGCCGCGCGGGCTGACAACGTTGAACCCGATTGCCGCCGGCGACATGTACGGCATCAAAGGCATAGACCACCTGGCCAAGCCGGGGCTGCTGGCGCGCGTGCTGGCCGGCTCGTTGCCCAGTGGCCCGTCGTCGCTGCCGATGCCGGCGATCTGGCGCATGGTGGTCGACAACCAGGTCGAGGCCTACAACATCCCCAGCGGCATCCTGTTCGACATGCACCGCGACGCCGCGGCGCGCCGCCCCGGCGTGCTGACCAAAGTCGGCATCGGCACCTTTGTCGACCCCGACCAGCAGGGCTGCGCGATGAACGAGGCCGCCGCGCGCCATCCGGTGGTGCGCAAGGCGCACTTTGACGGCCAGGACTGGCTGTACTTTCCGGCGGTAGTGCCCAACGTGGCGATCATCCGCGCCACCACCGCCGACGAGCGCGGCAACCTGACCTACGAGCACGAGGGCGCGCTGCTCGGCGGGCTGGACCAGGCGCTGGCCGCGCGCAACAACGGGGGCATCGTCATCGCCCAGGTCAAGCGGGTGGTCAAGGACGGCAGCCTGCGCCCGCACGATGTCAACGTGCCGTGCAACCTGGTCGACTATGTGGTGGTCGACCCCGAGCAGTGGCAGACCACGCAAACCGTCTACGACCCGGCGATCAGCGGCGAAATCCTGCAGCCGCTGTCGACCTTTGAACCACAGCCCTGGGGCCCCGAAAAGGTGATCGCGCGCCGCGCGGCGATGGAGCTGGCGCACGGCCACGCCGCCAACCTGGGCTTCGGCATCTCGGCCAACGTGCCGCGCATCCTGCTGGAAGAAGGCCTGCACGGCGCGGTGACCTGGGCCATCGAGCAGGGCGCGGTCGGTGGCATGCCGCTGCTCGGCTTTGCCTTTGGCTGCGCGTCCAACGCCGACGCGATCATGGCCTCGCCGAACCAGTTCACCTATTTCCAGGGCGGCGGCTTTGACGTCACGCTGCTGTCGTTCATGCAAGTGGACGGCAATGGCAGCGTCAACGTCTCCAAGCTCGGCGCCAGGCCCTACCTGACCGCCGGCTGCGGCGGCTTTGTCGACATCACCGCGCACGCCCGGCGCATCGTCTTCGCCGGATTTTTTACCGCCGGCGCGCGGCTGCAGGTCGGCGATGGCCGGCTGACCATCGTCGAGGAGGGCCGCACGCGCAAGTTCGTGCGCAGCGCCGAGCACATCACCTTCAGCGGCGTGGTCGGCCGCCAGCGCGGCCAGCGCGTGACCTACGTCACCGAGCGCTGCGTGGTCGAGCTGGCGGACGACGCGCTGGTGGTGACCGAAATCGCCCCCGGCGTCGACCTGCAGCGCGACGTGCTGGGCCAGGCCGACGTCGCCCTGCGCGTGGCCGCCGACCTGCGCACGATGGACGCCGCGCTGTTCCACGCCGCGCCGTTCGGCCTGCGGCTCAAGCCCGAGGCGCCGCGCCGTGGCTGAGTCGCTGGTCGGCTGTGTCCGCGTCGGCGACGTGGCGGTCGTCACGCTGCAGCGCGCGGCCAAGCTCAACGCGCTGACGCCGGCGATGCTCGAAGCGCTCGAAGCCGTCGCGCGTTCACTGGAGGCCGACCACGCGCTGCGCGTGGTGGTCCTCACCGGCGCCGGCGAGAAGGCGTTTTGCGTCGGCGCCGACATCAACGAGTGGGCCGCGCTGCAGCCGCTGGACATGTGGCGGCACTGGGTGCGGCGCGGCCACCAGGTGTTCGACCAATGGGCGCGGCTGCGCCTGCCGGTGATCGCCGCGATCAACGGCCACGCGCTGGGCGGCGGGCTGGAGCTGGCGCTTTGCGCCGACATCCGCATCGCTGCCGAGGCGGCGCAATTCGCCTTGCCCGAGGCCTCGATCGGCACCTGCCCGGGCTGGTCGGGCTCGCAGCGGCTGGTCAGGCTGGTCGGCGCCAGCCAGGCCAAATACCTGGCGCTGAGCGGTCGGCGGCTGGCCGCCCATGACGCGCAGGCGCGCGGCCTGGTGCATGAAGTCGAGCCCGCCGCGGCGTTGAGCGAGCGCGCGCTGTCGCTGGCCCGCGAGCTGGCCGCCAAGGCACCTGTGGCGCTGCAGTTGACCAAGCAGTTGCTCAACGCCGCCGCCGGCGAAGACAGCGCCGCCACGCTCGAAGCCATGGCCGGCGCGCTGGCGGCCAGCACCGAAGACGGCGCCGAGGGCGTGCGCAGTTTTCGTGACCGGCGGCCCCCGCGCTACCTCGGCCGCTGACCCTGAGTTTCAGGCACACCATGAACCTGCCCACCGACCCCGCCGCCTGGCTTGATCGCGCGCCGCTGCGCGGCCGCCTATTGATCGACGGCGCCTGGCGCGAGGCGGCCGACGGCCGCACCCGCGAGCGCCGCTCGCCGGCGCACGACCACCTGGTGGCGGTCTATGCCGAGGGCGGCGTGGCCGACGCACAGGCCGCCATCGCCGCCGCGCGCCGCGCCTTTGACCACGGCCCGTGGCCGCGCATGAAAGGCGCCGAGCGCGCGCGCCTGTTGCGCGCGGTGGCCGAGGCCATCCTGGCGCGCCGGCACGACATCGCCACCCAGGAGACGCTGGAAACCGGCAAGCCGCTGGCGCAGTCGCTGGCCGAGGTCGACGGCGCGGCCGACCTGTGGCACTACGCCGCCAGCCTGGCGCGCAACCTGTGCGGCGACAGCTACAACACGCTGGGCGAGGCCACGCTGGGCGTGGTGCTGCGCGAGCCGATCGGCGTGGTCGGCATCATCACGCCGTGGAACTTCCCGTTCCTGATCGTCAGCCAGAAGCTGCCGTTTGCGCTGGCCGCCGGCTGCACCACGGTGGTCAAGCCGTCCGAGGTGACCGCCGGCAGCACGCTGCTGCTCGGTGACATCGTGCAGGCCGCCGGGCTGCCGGCCGGCGTGGTCAACATCGTTGTCGGCACCGGCCCGGTGGTCGGCGAGGTGTTGGTCAGCCACCCCGAGGTCGACATGCTGTCGTTCACCGGCTCGACCGCGGTCGGCAAGCAGGCGGTGGCCAAGGCCGCGCCGACGCTGAAGAAAGTGGTGCTGGAGCTGGGCGGCAAGAACCCGCAAATCGTCTTTGCCGACTGCCGCGACAGCGCGCTGTGGCAGGCCGCGGTCGACGCCACGGTCTACGGCGTGTGCTTCAACGCCGGCCAGTGCTGCAACAGCGGCAGCCGCGTGCTGGTGCAGGCGTCGATCGCCGAGGACTTTACCGCCGCGGTGGTTGAACGCATCCAGCGCGTCAAGGTTGGCGACCCGCTGCAGCCCGGCACCCAGGTCGGCGCCATCACCACCGACCGGCAGTTGGCGACCATCCTCGGCCACATTGACGCCGCGCGCCGCGACGGCGCGGTCATCGCGTTGGGCGGCGCGCGCATCGACCGCGTCGGCATGTACGTCGAGCCGACCGTGGTCAGCGGCGTGCGCCCTGAAATGGCAATCGCCCGCGAAGAGGTCTTTGGCCCGGTGCTGGCGGTGCTGCCGTTCAACGACCTCGACCACGCCATCGCGCTGGCCAACGGCACGCTGTACGGGCTGTCGGCCGCGGTGTGGAGCGGCGACTTCAGCACCTGCTTGCAGGCCGCGCGCCGCATCCGCGCCGGCACGGTGTGGGTCAACACCTTTCTTGAGGGGCATGCCGAGTTGCCCTTTGGCGGTTGCCGCGAAAGCGGCATCGGCCGCGAACTCGGCCGCGGCGCGACCGAGGACTACACCGAAACCAAGACCCTGCACATGCACCTGGGTCCGCGCACCGACTGGTATGTGTGACGTGTCGCGTCGGACTATTTTTTCCTGCCACCCCCCCCACTGGAGACCAGCCATGAACAAGTCCCTGATCGGCGCGGCCCTTGCCGCCGCCTTCGCCCTGCCGGCCGCGGCACAGCAAAGCGTCGAAGTCCTGCACTGGTGGACCTCGGGCGGCGAGGCCGCCGCGCTGAACGTGCTGAAGGTCAACCTGGAAAAGCAAGGCGTCAAATGGAACGACATGCCGGTGGCCGGCGGCGGCGGCGAGGCGGCGATGACCGCGGTGCGCGCGCGGGTGACCGCCGGCAACCCGCCGACCGCGGTGCAGATGCTGGGCTTTGACATCACCGACTGGGGCAAGCAGGGCGTGGTCGCCGACCTGAACACCATCGCCACGCGCGACGGCTGGGACAAGTCGGTGCCGGTGGCGCTGCAGAAGTTCTCCAAGTTCAATGGCAAGTGGATTGCCGCGCCGGTCAACATCCACTCGACCAACTGGGTCTGGGCCAACAAGGAAGTGCTGGCCAGGGCCGGCGTCACCGCCGAGCCGAAGAGCTTCGACGACTTCATCGCCGCCGCCGAAAAGGTGCAAAAGGCCGGCTTCGTGGCCATCGCCCATGGCGGCCAGCCGTGGCAGGAAGCCACCGTGTTCGACAGCGTGGTGCTGGCCACCGGCGGCATCGACTACTACCGCAAGGCCTTCATCGAGCTCGACCCGAAGTCGATTGCCTCGCCGACCACGGAAAAGGTGTTCCACCGCATGGGCCAGATCCGCAAGCTGGTCGACAAGGACTTCTCCGGCCGCGACTGGAACGTCGCCTCGGGCATGGTGATCAGCGGCAAGGCCGGCTTCCAGATCATGGGCGACTGGGCCAAGGGCGAATTCGTCAACGCGAAGAAGGTGCCGGGCAAGGACTTTGCCTGCTGGCGCTTCCCCGGCACGCAGGGCAACGTGGCCTTCAACACCGACCAGTTCGTGATGTTCAAGCTCGCCGACCCGGGCAAGGCCACGGCGCAGCAAAAGCTGGCCGCGGCGATCATGGAGCCGGGCTTCCAGTCGGCGTTCAACGTCGTCAAGGGCTCGGCGCCGGCGCGCACCGACGTGCCCGACACCGCGTTCGACGATTGCGGCAAGAAGGCGATCAAAGACCTGGCCGAGGCCAACAAGGCCGGCACGCTGGTCGGCTCGATCGCCCATGGCCACGCGGTGCCGGCGTCGATCAAGAACGCCTTCTACGACGTCATCACCCGCCACTTCAACGGCCAGATCGACGACAAGAAGGCGGTGGCCGAGCTGGTCGCCGCGGCAAGGAACTGAAAACGTCTGCTGCAGGCCCGGCCGACCGGCGTGCAGTCGGCCGGTCGGGCTGCTGGAGTCCCGCCCATGAAAGCCGGTGTCCTGCCCAGGCTGTTGATCAGTCCGAGTGCCTTGCTGGTGCTGGTCTGTGTCTACGGCTACATCATGTTCACGGTCTATCTGTCGTTCACGACCTCGACCATGATGCCCAGCTACGAACTGGCCGGCGGCGCCAGCTATGAGCGGCTGCTGGGCCTGGAGAACTGGCAGGTGGCGCTGAAGAACCTGGCCACCTTTGCACTGCTGTACATCGGCATTGCCGGCCTGCTGGGGCTGGCGTTTGCCATCCTGATTGACCAGAAGATCCGCGCCGAGGGCCTGTTCCGGTCGATCTTTTTGTACCCGATGGCGTTGTCGCTGATCGTCACCGGCACGGCCTGGAAGTGGCTGCTCGACCCCGGCGTCGGGCTGGAACACACGCTGCGCAGCCTGGGCTGGGACAGCTTTGCCTTTGGCTGGATCAAGAGCAGCGAGATGGCGATTTACTGCGTGGTCATCGCCGCGGTCTGGCAAAGCACCGGCTTTGTGATGGCGATGTTTCTGGCCGGGCTGCGCGGCGTCGACAACGAACAGGTCAACGCCGCCCGCGTCGACGGCGCCAAGCCCTGGCAGATCTACCTGCGCATCATCATTCCGCAGCTCGGCCCGGTGTTCGTCTCGGCGTTCGTGATCCTGGCCCACATGGCGATCAAGAGCTACGACCTGGTGGTGGCGCTGACCAACGGTGGCCCCGGCCGCTCGACCTGGCTGCCGTCGGTGTTCATGTACCAGTACACCTTCACCCGCAACGAGATGGCGGTGGGCGCCGCCAGTTCGGTGCTGATGTTGCTGGCCATCGCGCTGATCACCCTGCCGTACCTGATGACCGAACTGCGCAAGGCCAGGCATGGCTGAGGCCGACGCCACGCTGGAAGGCCGCTCAATGCGCTTTGGCGGCCGACGGCCGGCGGCCGCCTCCACCGGCCTTGGGCGCTGGGCGCTGTACGCGCTGCTCGGGGTGCTGGCGCTGCTGTTTCTGCTGCCGGTGTACGTGATGGTGGTCAACTCACTGAAGCCACTGGACGAGATACGCAGTGGCAACCTGATGGCGCTGCCGCAGGCGTGGACCGTCCAGCCCTGGCTGACGGCGTGGAGCACGGCGCAGATCGGCGTGCAGCCCACCGGCTTGAAGCCTTACTTCATCAACTCGTTTCTGATGGTGGTGCCGGCGGTGGCGATCTCGACGCTGCTCGGCGCGCTCAACGGCTACATCCTGACCCAGTTCAGGTTTCGCGGCGCGCACCTGCTGTTCGCGGCGATGCTGTTCTCGGTCTTCATTCCGTTCCAGATCGTGCTGATCCCGATGGCCAAGACACTCGGCCTGCTGGGCCTGGCCGGCACGGTCAAGGGGTTGGTGCTGGTCCACGTGGTCTATGGCATCGGCTTTTCGACGCTGTTCTTCCGCAACTACTACGCGGCATTCCCCAACGAGTTGATTCGCTCGGCGCGCATGGACGGTGCCGGCTTCTTTGGCGTCTTCGGCCACATCCTGCTGCCCAACAGCGGGCCGATCATCGTCGTCTGCGTGATCTGGCAGTTCACCAACATCTGGAACGACTTCCTGTTCGGCGCGTCGTTCAGCGACTTCAGTTCCTACCCGCTGACCGTGGCGTTGAACAACCTGGTCAACAGCAGCACCGGGGTCAAGGAATACAACGTCCACTTTGCCGGCGCCTTCATTGCCGCACTGCCGACATTGATCGTCTACCTGCTGTCGGGCAAGTACTTCGTGCGCGGGCTGATGGCCGGATCGGTCAAAGGCTGAGCGGGTGCGCCCTCCATTGAAAGACACGCCATGGCGTCACTCGACCTGATCCAAGTCCAGAAGAGCTACGGCCCGGTCAAGATCCTGCACGACATCACCATCGGTCTGCGCGACGGTGAGTTCCTGGTGCTGGTCGGCCCGTCGGGCTGCGGCAAGAGCACGCTGATGAACATCATCGCCGGGCTGGAAGAGCCGACCGACGGCAGCCTGCAGCTCGACGGGCAGGACATCACCCACGTCGCGCCGGCCGAGCGCAACATCTCGATGGTCTTTCAGTCGTATGCGCTGTACCCGAACATGACGGTGGCCAAGAACATCGAGTTTCCGCTGCAGATGCGCAAGGTCGACAAGGCCAGCCGCGATGCGCGGGTCAAGTCGGTGTCGCGGCTGCTGCAGATCGAACACCTGCTCGACCGCAAGCCGCGCCAGCTCTCGGGCGGCCAGCGCCAGCGGGTGGCGATTGGCCGCGCGCTGGCGCGCGAGCCCAAGCTGTACCTGTTTGACGAGCCGCTGTCCAACCTGGACGCACAACTGCGGGTCGACATGCGCACCGAGATCAAGAAGCTGCACCAGCGGCTGCAGGCGACCATCGTCTACGTCACCCACGACCAGATCGAGGCCATGACGCTGGCCACCCGCATCGCGGTGATGAAAGGCGGCGTGCTGCAGCAATTGGGCACGCCGTTCGAGGTCTACAACCGGCCAGCGAACACCTTTGTCGCCGGCTTCATGGGCAGCCCGCGTATGAACCTGGTCAAGGCGCAGTTGCGCGCCCAGCCCGGCGGCGCGCTGGCGCTGGCGTTGCAGGAGGGTAGCGGCGCGCCGGTGCAGATCGAGCTGCCGGCGGCGGTGCAGCCGGCGGCGCTGGCCGCCTACGCCGGGCAGCCGGTGATCGCCGGGCTGCGCCCGGAGGCGGTGTCGCTGGCCACGCCCGGGATGGCGGCCACGCCGCTGCAGTGCTTTGTCGACGCGCGGGTCGAGGTGATCGAGCCCACCGGCGCCGACACGCTGGTGGTGATCAACCTCGGCGGCCACGAGTTCACCGTGCGGCTGGCGCCCGACCTGAGTCTGCAGCCCGGCCAGCAGGCGCGCTTTCTGGTCGACCTGTCCAAGCTGGTGTGCTTTGACGCGACCAGCGAACAACTGATCGCCTGACGCCATGGGCGAATCCAACGCAGACGTCGTCATCATCGGCTCAGGCGTCGGCGGCGGCGCGGTCGCGCTGCAACTGGCCGGCAGCGGCGCCAAGGTGTTGCTGCTCGAACGCGGGCCGGTGTTGCCGCGCGAGGCGGAAAACTGGGACGTCGAGGCGGTGTTCCCCCAGCAGCGCTACAAGACCGACGAGACCTGGTACGCCGACGGCCGGCCGTTTCGGCCCGGCATGTTTTATTTCGTCGGCGGCCACACCAAGTTCTACGGCACGGCGATGTTCCGCTTTCGCGAGCGCGACTTCGACGCGGTGGCGCACGAGGAGGGCGTGTCACCGGCCTGGCCAATCGGCTACGCCGACCTGGAACCCTGGTACGGCCTGGCCGAGCGGCAGTTCGGCGTGCGCGGCCAGGGCGGCGTCGACCCGACCGACCCGCCGCGCAGCACGCCGTATGCGCACCCGCCGCTGCCGCACGAGCCGCTGCTGGCGGAGATTGAGGCGCGCCTGCGCGGCCAGGGCTTGCGGCCGTTTCCCATGCCCAGCGCGATTGACTTCGGCCCCGGCGGCCGCTGCCGGCGCTGCGAGAACTGCGACGCCTTTCCGTGCAAGATAGGCGCCAAGGGCGACGCCGAGATGCGGCTGGTGCGCCCGGCGCTGCGCTCCGGCAACGTCGAGTTGCGCACCGGTGTGCGCGTCGAGCGGCTGCTCACCGACGCCAGTGGCCGGCGCATCGTCGCCGCCGAGGTGGTCGCTGATGGCGTGCGCCAGCGCATCGGCGGTGGGCTGTTCGTGCTCAGTGCCGGGGCGATCAACTCGGCGGCGCTGCTGCTGCGCTCGGCCACCGAGCGCCACCCGAACGGGCTGGCCAACCGCAGCGATGTCGTTGGCCGCCACTACATGACGCACAACACCACCGCGCTGATGGCGGTGCATCCGTTCAAGCGCAACGCGACGCACTTTCCCAAGACGCTGGCGGTGCATGACTATTACTTCGGCGCGTCGGCCGGCGACACGCCGCTGGGCAGCCTGCAACTGCTGGGCAAGATACGCGAACCCATGCTGCGCGGCGCGCTGCCGCGCGTGCCGCGCCGCGTGCGCCAGGCGCTGGCCGAGCACAGCGTCGACTGGTACGCGCAAAGCGAGGACTTGCCGCACCCGGACAGCCGTGTCACCGTGCGCCCCGACGGCGCCATCAACCTGCACTGGCGGCGCAGCAACCTGGCCGCGCACCGCCGCTGGGTGGCCAAGTGCAAGCAAATCCTGCGCGCGACCGGCTACCCGATCGTGTTGTCCAGCGGCTTTGGCACCGAGGTCGTGTCGCACCAGTGCGGCACGGTGCGCTTCGGCAACGACCCGGCCACGTCGGCACTCGACCCGCTGTGCAAGGCCTGGGACCACGACAACCTGTATGTCGTCGACACCGGCTTTTTTCCGTCGTCGGCGGCGGTCAACCCGGCGCTGACGCTGGCCGCGCAGGCACTGCGCGTCGGCCAGCACTTGCGCAGCGCGCACTTGCCGTGAGTCGCACCATGCAAAGCTGGGACTACATCATCACCGGCGGCGGCTCGGCCGGCTGCGTGCTGGCCAACCGCCTGTCGGCCGACCCCACGGTCAAGGTGTTGCTGCTCGAAGCCGGCGGCGGCGCGCGCCACCCGTTATTCCACATGCCGGCCGGCTTTGCCAAGATGACCAAGGGCATAGGCTCGTGGGGCTGGTACACCGTGCCGCAGCAGCATTTGAAGGGCCGCGTGCTGCGCTACACCCAGGCCAAGGTGATTGGCGGCGGCTCGTCGATCAACGCCCAGCTCTACACCCGCGGCGTGCCGGCCGACTACGACGACTGGGTCAGCCAGTGCGGTGCCACCGGCTGGGCCTTTGCCGACGTGCTGCCGTACTTCAAGCGCTCGGAAAACAACCAGCGCTACGCCAACGAATTTCACAGTTATGGCGGACCGATGGGGGTGTCCAACCCGATCAGCCCGCTGCCGATCTGCGAGGCCTTCTTCCAGGCCGGGCAGGAGCTGGGCATTCCGTTCAACGCCGACTTCAATGGCGCCAGCCAGCCGGGGCTGGGCTACTACCAGCTCACCCAGTTGAATGCGCGGCGATCGTCGGCGGCGACCGGCTTTCTCGACCCGGTGCGCACGCGGCCCAACCTGACCGTCAGGCTGCACACGCAGGCCTTGCGCGTGCGGTTCGAGGGCCGGCGCGCGGTCGGCGTCGAGGTGGTCAGCCGCGGCAGCCGCACGCCGCAGACGCTGCGTGCCAGCCGCGAGGTAATCGTCGCCTCGGGCGCCATCGGCTCGCCCAAGCTGTTGCTGCAGTCGGGCATCGGCCCGGCCGAGCACCTGCGCGGCGTTTGCGTGCCGGTGGTGCATGCGCTGGCCGGCGTTGGCGCCAACCTGCAAGACCACCTCGACCTGTTCGTGATCGCCGAATGCACCGGCGACCACACCTACGACAAGTACAACCTGCCGCAGCACGCGGCGTGGGCCGGGCTGCAGTACCTGCTGTTCAAGAAGGGGCCGGTGGCCTCCAGCCTGTTCGAGACCGGCGGCTTCTGGTATGCCGAGGGCGCACACAGCGCGCGCTCGCCCGACATCCAGTTCCACCTCGGCCTGGGCTCGGGCATCGAGGCCGGCATGGCCAAGCTGCGCCACGCCGGCGTGACGCTCAACAGCGCCTACCTGCGGCCGAAGTCGCGCGGCACGGTGCGTCTGGCCAGTGCCGACCCGGCGGCCGCGCCGCTGATCGACCCCAACTACTGGTCCGATGCGCACGACCGCCAACGGGCGATCAACGGCTTGCGGCTGGCGCGCGACATCATGCGCCAGCCGGCGATGCAGCGCTATGTGCAGTCCGAGGTCTTGCCCGGCGCCGGGCTGACCAGCGACGACGACTTGTTCAACTACGCCTGCGGCCATGCCAAGACCGACCACCACCCGGTCGGCACCTGCCGCATCGGCCCGGTCGATCACCCGGACAGCGTCGTCGGCACCGACCTGCGGCTGATCGGGCTGGACGGCCTGCGCGTGGCCGACGCCTCGGTGATGCCGCTGCTGCCGTCGTGCAACACCAATGCGCCGGCGGTGATGGTCGCCGAGAAGGCGGCCGACCACATCCTCGGCCGCATCGCTTGAGTCCGGGCATGCGCGCCGGCCCCAACGCGCCCGAGTCGGCGGCCGCAACGGCCGCCGCGCAGCCGGGCGCGGCGGCCCCAGTGGCGCAGGCCATCCTCGACCGCCTGACCGACGTTGCCATGCCGCGGCTGGCCGCGGCGCCGCCGGTGGCCGAGTTCGTCGCCGTCGGCGGCGTGCAGGTGCCGGTGCGGCGCTTTGGCGCGCTGGTCATCGGCAGCGGCGCCGCCGGGCTGCGCGCCGCGGTTGAGCTCAAGCGCCGCGGCGTCGACGTGGCGCTGGCCACGCAGAGCGCTTACGGCGGCACCTCGGCCTGCTCGGGCTCGGACAAGCAAACCCTGCACACCGCCAACAGCGCCGACCAGGGCGACAACTTCCACGCCCTGGCCGAGGCGCTGGGCGCCGGCGGCGCGATGGACGAAGACACCGCCTACGCCGAGGCGGTGGGCTCGGCGCGGGCGCTGGCCTCGCTGCAGTACCTGGGGCTGCCGGTGCCGCAGGACCGCCTGGGCGGCGTGCTGCGCTACCAGACCGACCACGACGAGGTCGGCCGCGCCACCAGTTGTGGCCCGCGCACCTCGCGCCTGATGGTGCAGGTGCTGGCGCGCGAGGCGCTGCGGCTGGACGTGCCGCTGCTCAACCACACCACCGCGGTGCGCATCCTGGTCGACGAGCAGGCCACGCCACGCCGCGCCTGCGGCGTGCTGGCGCTGTGCCCCAGGCACCGCGGCGAGAACAACCGGCTGGGCGCGCTGGCGCTGCTGAGTGAGCACGTGGTGCTGGCCGCCGGCGGCCCCGGCGAGCTGTACCGCGACAGCGTCTACCCGCGCCACTGCTTCGGCGCGCTCGGCCTGGCGCTTGAAGCCGGTGTCGAGGCGGTCAACCTGACCGAGAGCCAGTTCGGCATCGGCAGCCCGCGCGAGGACTTTCCGTGGAACCTTTCGGGCACCTACGCGCAGTGCATGCCGCATGTCTATTCGCTCGATGGCGACGGCCGCGCGCACCACTTCCTGGCCGACCACTACCGCAGCACCCAGGAACTGGCGGCTAACACCTTTCGCAAGGGCTACCAGTGGCCGTTCCATGCCACGCGGCTGCTGGACTTCGGCTCCAGCCTGTTCGACCTGGCGGTGCTGCGCGAAACGCGCGCCGGCCGCCAGGTGTTCATGGACTTCACGCGCAACCCGCTCGCGGTGCCAGGTGACCGCGACTTCGACCTGGCGCGGCTGGACGCCGACGTCTGCGCCTACCTCGACAAATCAGGTGCGCTGCTGGCCACGCCGATCGAGCGCCTGCGCCGGATGAACCCGCTGGCCATCGAGCTGTACCGGCGCTACAAGGTCGACATCGCGCGCCAGCCGCTGCGCTTCGCTGTCAACCACCAGCACATGAACGGCGGGCTGGCGGTCGACACCTGGGGCCGCACCAGCCTGCACCGGTGCTATGCCATCGGCGAGGCCGCCGGCACCCACGGCGTCACGCGGCCGGGCGGCGCGGCGCTCAACGCCGGCCAGGTCTTCGGCACCCGCTGCGCCGAGCTCATCGCCGCGCGCCGCGACAGCAGTGCCAGCGCGGCGGCGCCGGCGCAGCCGCTGGTCGCCTCGGCCTTGGCTGCGGTCAGTGCCGTACTGCGCGACGACAGCGCCTTGCGCATCGACACGCTAAAGCGCCAGATCCAGTCGCGCATGAGCGACCACGCCGGCCTGGTCTGCCGCGCCGCGGACGTGCGCGCGGCGCTGGACGATGCGCGCGCGCTCAACGCGGCGATTCGCGACCAGGGCATCGCGCTGGCCGGCAAACCGCAGGACGCGGCCTTCGCGCTGCAGTGGCGGCACACCGCGCTGGCGTCGGAGGCGGTGCTGGTCGCCCTCGACCTCTACCTCAGCCGCGGCGGCGGCAGCCGCGGCGCGCGCGTGGTGTGCGACCCGCACGGCGACCAGGTGCCGCAGGCGCGCAGCGGCGTGCTGGAGGAATTTCGCTTTCGCTCCGAGCGCGCGCAGGACCGCAACGAGCAAATCGTGCTGCACTGGGACGGCCAGCGCTGGGTCATCGACATCCGGTCGCTTCGCCGCCTGGCGCGCGGCGAGCGGCCGTTTTTCGAGCGCCACTGGCCAGAATTCCTGACCGGCGCGGTGTTCGACTGAATGCCGGGCCGTCTTCAGGCGGCGCAGGTCCGGGCCAAAACTCCACATCCGGTCAAACGACCCTGGTCCATGGCAAAGAACTACGGCATTGGTGGACATTTCCCGGCGAGCGCGCATCGCCGCCTTCTGCCGCTGTTGCGCCGCGGTGGCTCGCCCGGACCTGGCCGCCGTGGCGCGGGCATGATCGCGGGTAGGGCCCGCCACCCGGTGGGCTGGAGAAGTACCGATGACCCCATGGATGCGCGTTCTCGCACCGGCCGTGCTGGCCGGCGCCGCTGCCCTGGCCCGCGCCGGCGACACCGTCGGCGAGGTCGACACCGTCTTCAAGCTCATCGGCCCCGACCACAAGATCGTGGTCGAGGCCTATGACGACCCGAAGGTCGCTGGCGTCACCTGTTTTGTCTCGCGTGCCCGGACCGGCGGCATCAAGGGCGCGCTGGGGCTGGCCGAGGACAAGTCCGAGGCCTCGATCGCCTGCCGCCAGGTTGGGCCGATCGCCTTCGACAAGCCCTTGCCGCAGCAGGACGAGGTGTTCACCGAGCGCATGTCGGTGGTCTTCAAGAAGCTGCGCATCGTGCGCATGGTCGACACCAGGCGCAACACGCTGGTCTACCTGACCTACTCGGACCGCGTGATCGACGGCTCGCCACAAAACAGCGTGACCGCGGTGGCGGTCGACCGCGCCACGCCCATCCCGCTGCGCTGACAGCGCGGGCAAACTGATCCTAGAAACGGCAGTTGACCGCTTTCCTCCGCAGGCAACACCGCAGCACAGCTCAGATTTTTCCCACGGCACAACTCACCACCGGGGTGAGCACGCTACGCACCCGATTGAGCCGCGCTGGACCACGCTGGCCGCGTTGCGAATCCGCGCGATGCCGCTGAGCATCGCTCTAGGCTGCCTGCCGCTTGCACGGCTCGGTCGCGGCGAGTTAGTATTACGTTCGTAATAACATCCGGAGCCGCGATGACCAAGCTCAAGATCACCCAGATCGGCAACTCGCTGGGCGTGGTGCTGCCCAAGGAACTCCTCGCCCAGCTCAAGCTCGGCAAGGGCGACTCCGTGTTCGTGACGGATGCGCCGGGTGGGGTGACGGTGTCACCTTATGACCCGGCCGTGGCCGAACAGCTCGCGCTGGGCGGTGAGTTCATGCGTGCGTATCGCGACACCTTTCACCAGCTCGCCAGATGAAGTGGCGATGGATCGACAAACGGGCCTTGCTCCTCTTGCACGGCGAAAGCCTGGCCGAACATGGTGGTGCCGCCGGCTTGCGAGATGAGGGTCTGCTCGATTCGGCGCTGGCCAGGCCACTCAACCTCGCGGCCTACGGCGAACCCGACGTCGCCGCGTTGGCTGCAAGCTATGGCGTCGGCTTGGCCAAGAACAACGCCTTCGTCGATGGCAACAGGCGCGCCGCGTTTCTGGCCGTGGGCTTGTTTCTGGCGCTCAACGGTCAGCGGCTGGTGGCGCAACAGGCCGAAGCCACGCTGACCATGCTCGCCGTCGCCTCGGGCGCCGTCGACGAAGCCGCGTTTGCCGGCTGGCTACGCCGGCATATGCAGGCCCGCGCATGATCCGCGCCCAGCGACACCGGCCGTAGGCCAGGGGTGCGCATGGTCGACACCAGGCGCAACACGCTGGTCTACCTGACCTACTCGGACCGCGTGATCGATGGTTCGCCACAAAACAGCGTGACCGCGGTGGCGGTCGACCGCGCCACGCCTATCCCGGTTGCGCTGACCGCGCGGGCAGTCTGAAACCGCCGCGTGGGCCGGACCGACGCGCGTCAAACCACGCCCGGCACCCAGCCGCGCGGCACCGCGCCAAGCAGGCGCCGGGTGTAGTCCTCGCGCGGCGCGGCCAGCAGTTGCGCGGCGTTGGCCTGTTCGACCACCGCGCCGTCCTTCATCACCAGCACCTCGTCGCTGATGAAGCGCACCACGCCCAGGTCGTGGCTGATGAAGACGTAGGCTAAGCCGAGTTCGTCCTGCAGGTCGCGCAGCAGGTTGAGCACCTGCGCCTGCACGCTGACGTCGAGCGCCGAGACCGCTTCGTCAAGCACCAGCACCTCGGGCGACAGCGTCAGGCAGCGTGCGATCGCCACGCGCTGGCGCTGGCCGCCGGAAAACTCGTGCGGGTACTTGCCCATCGCCTCGGGCCCCAGGCCGACGCGCGCCAGCAGCGCGCGGGCGCGCGACTCGCGGTCGGCGCTGCCGCTGCCGATGCGGTGGATGGCCATCGGCTCGACCAGCGTCTGGCCGACCGTGAAGCGCGGGTTCAGGCTGGCATACGGGTTCTGGAACACGATCTGTATGCGCCGGCGCATCAATTGCCGCTCGGCGTCGGTCAGCGCCAGCAGGTTGCGGCCGTCGAAGATCACCTCGCCGGCGGTTGGCTCGTGCAGCCGCAAAAGCGTCAACCCCATGGTCGTCTTGCCCGAGCCCGACTCGCCGACCACGCCCAGCGTGTGGCCGCGGCGCAGCGTGAAGTTCACGCCGTGCACCGCGCGGAATTCGCGCCGGCCGAACACGCCCTGGCGCAGGAAGAAGCTCTTGGCCAGCGCGCGCACCTCCAGCACCACCGGCGCGTTGGCGTCCTTGGGCGGCGCCGGTGCCGCGGGCGGCGGCGGCGCGCCGCTGCCGTCGGCCGCCAGGTGCTCGTCGATCACCGTCAGCCGCGCCGCGTCGGTGGCCACGCTCGGCCGGCAGGCCAGCAGCGCGCGGGTGTAGGGGTCGCGCGGCGCACTGAAGATTTGCGCCACCGCGCCGTCCTCGCGCACCTGGCCGTGGCGCATCACCACCACCTGGTCGGCGATTTCGCCGACCACGCCCAGGTCGTGGCTGATGAACAGCACGCTCATGCGCAGCTTGTCCTTCATGCGCGCGATCAGTTCAAGAATCTGGCGCTGGATGGTGACGTCGAGCGCGGTGGTCGGCTCGTCGGCAATCAGCAGCTTGGGCTCGCAGGCCAGCGCCATTGCAATCATTACCCGCTGCTGCTGGCCGCCCGACAGCTCGTGCGGGTAGGCCGACAGCCGGCGCCGCGGCTCGGGCATGCCGACCTCGGCCAGCAGCGCCTCGGCGCGCTCGGCGGCCTGCCGCCGGCTCAAACCCAGGTGCCGGCGCAGCGGCTCGGCGAGTTGCTGGCCGACGGTGAACACCGGGTTCAGCGAGGTCATCGGATCCTGGAACACGCAGCCGATGTCCTTGCCGCGCAGCGCCTGCAGCCGGGCGCGGTCGGCGCGCAGCAGGTCTTGCCCGTCCTGCCAGACGATGCGGCCGGCACGCTCGGCGTTGTCGGGCAGCAGGTTGAGGATGGACATCGCGGTCACGCTCTTGCCCGACCCCGACTCGCCGACCAGCGCCACCGTGCGGTGCTCGGCAATGTCGAAGCTCACCGCCTTGACCGCCGGCACCACGCGCACCTGGCCGCGTTCGCCGAGGCGGAACGACACGCTCAGGTCCTGGATGCTCAGCAGCATGGCTCGGGCCGCATCACTCAACGCCCCTCAACTTCGGGTCCAGCGCATCGCGCCAGGCGTCGGTCATCAGCGAGAAGGCGGTGACGAAGGTGGCCATGAAGGCGGTGGCCGAGGCCAGTTGCCACCACCAGCCGAGGATCAACTCGCTTTGCGCCTCGGCCAGCATGGTGCCCCAGCTCACCTGGTCGACCGGCACGCCCAGCCCCAGGTACGACAGGATGACCTCGCTCTTGATGAAGCCGACCACCAGCAGGCTCATGCGCACCAGGATGACGTGGCTGACGTTGGGCAGGATGTGGCGGAACATGCGCGACAGCCGCGACGCGCCAATCGCCTCAGCCGCGCGCACGTACTCGCGCGTGCCGTGCTTGAGAAACTCGGCGCGCACCTGGCGGTAGACGCCGGCCCAGCCGGTCAGCCCGAGGATCAGCACCACGGTGCCGATGCCGCGGCCAAACACCGCGGCAAAGGCGAACACCAGCAGGATGTCGGGCACCGCAGTGAAAACGTTGTACAGCCACTCCAGAAAGTCGCCCACGCGCCGGCCAAAAAAGCCGGCAAACGCACCCAGCAGGGTGCCGATCGCGGTGGCGACCACCGCCGCCAGCACGCCGACAAAGACCGAGATCTGCGTGCCCTTGACGGTCTTGGCCAGCACGTCGCGGCCCAGCCGGTCACCGCCCAGCGGCAGCGTCTGCGCGCGCGGCGCCTCCACCTGCTTGAGCTTGGCGGCGCGTTCTGCCCATTCCTGGTACTTGGGCGCCAGCGGGTCGATGTCGCTCAAGTCGACGTTGGGGCCTTTGGGCTGTTCGATCGCCAGCGCGGCCTCGGCCGGCCGCGGCCCGACGATATGCGGCGGCGCATTCGGCACGCCGACCTCGCGCTGCCAGTGGCCCGCGACCAGGCCCAGCGACGCGGCGGCGATCAACAGCAGGAACGCGGCGACGATGACCAGCGACACCATGCCGACCCGGTCGCTTTGAAAGCGCCGCCACGCGGTGCGCCAGACGCCGGCCGAACGGGTGGGGGTGGCGGCGCTGATCACGTCAGTGCGCTGCGTTGGATGAACGATGAAAGCGCCCCGCTGCGCGGGGCATGAACGATGAAACAGACACCAACTGCGCAGGTGCTGCCTGGTTCATGGTTCATGCGCGCGCAGCGCGCGTCATCGTTCATTCGCGATTCGCGAGCCTTGGCGCTCATTTCAGAACCACCCGCGGGTCGACCACCTTGTACAAAAGGTCGGTGCCCAGGTTGATCAGCATGGTCAGCATCGCCAGGTAGACGGTGGTGGCCTGGATCACCGGGTAGTCGCCGCGGTTGACCGCCAGCAGCACCTCGCGGCCAAGGCCGGGGATAGAGAAAAAGACCTCGATCAGAAACGAGCCGACGAAGATGCCGGGCAGGTTGTAGCCGACGTTGGTGATGATCGGGATCAGCGCGTTGCGCAGCACGTGCTTGAACAGCACGGTGGTTTCGGTCAGGCCCTTGGCGCGCGCGGTGCGCACATAGTCCTGGCCCAGTTCATCGAGGAAAAAGCTGCGGTACAGCCGGGTCTGCGGCGAAATGCCGACCAGCACTGCCAGCATCACCGGCAGCGGCACATAGGTGGCCAGGTTGGTCCAGACGCTGTCGCTCCAGCCCTGCACCGGAAACCAGCCGAGCTGAAAGCCGAACAAATACTGACCGATGATGATGTAGACCAGAAAGCTGATCGACAGCGCCACCGTGGTGATGATCATCAGCACGCGGTCGGTCAGCGAGCCGCGCACATAGGCCACGCCGAGGGCGATCGGCACCGCGATCAGCGTGTCGAGGATCAGGATAGGCACCATCACCGTCAGCGTGGCCGGCAGCCGGGTGGCGAACAGGTGCGCCACCGACTCGTTGGTGGCCCAGCTCTTGCCCCAGTCGAAGCTGGCAATCTGCTTCAGGAAGATGCCCAACTGCACCCACCACGGCTGGTCCAGCCCCAACTGCTGCCGAATGGCAGCGATTTGCTCGGCGCTGGCGTTCAACCCGCCGAGGATGATGGCCGGGTCGCTGCCGAAAAACTTGAACAGCACGAACACCAGCAGCACGACGCCAACAAGCGTCGGCACCATTTGCCAGAGCCGGCGGACGATGTAGGCCAACATGCGGGTGCGCGGCGGCGCGACCGCCGCGGCCGCACCCCGATCAAAAAAAGCTGCGGCGAGTGTAGGCGGCCGCCCGCCGCGCACCGCCCCGCGTTTGCCCTGCGTGGCCTGAGCGGCAAGCCGGCGTCAAGCCGGCCGCGAGGCGCGTCTTTGTGCGCGCCAGCCCAGGCCGCCAAGCCCCACCAGCCACAAGGCAAGCGTCGCCGGCTCGGGCACCGCGGTGGGGTTGTAGTCCAGTGTCAACGCGGTTTGCGTGCCGGTGAACTGACCGCTGGACATGAAGGTCAGGCGGGTGACGAAGGCGGTGGCGTCACCCGGGTTGAGCATGGCCTGGGGTTCGATGCCGGTGACCGTGAAGTGGCCAACGCCATCGGCAAAGCCGTGCGCGGTGAAGTCGAAGATCTGGTTACCGGCGACCTCGAACTGCTGGCCATCGATGCTGATCGTGAAGTGGTTGTCGCCCACACCCACCGGCAGGCTGACGGTCTTGAACAACGGGTCGTTGGCGCCGACTTGGTACTTGTAGCCCACCGCCACCAGAGGGTCGATGAAGATGGGCACGTCGGCCACCACGGCGGTTGAAAAGGTGTAAACACCGTCGGTGCTGCTGCCGACCGGAAGGGTGGCTGGCGTGGCGACGATGCCGTGCAACACACCGGTCTCGGTTTCGTCCCACCTGCCGACGACTTGGCCGTGGTTGTTCAGGCCGTAAATGCCGGCGAAACTGCCGTTCATCGTAAAGGTTTGGTAGCCAGCCGCTGAACCCACCCAGGCCAACGTTTGCCCACTGCTCTGTTCAACCAGCCAGCCGGCCATTTGCCCGCTGTCGTTGATGGCGCGCGGCGCCGTGATACTTGCGCCAGAGAACGAAAAATAGTTGACTGAACCGTCGTTCGCGTTGTAGATGAAGCCGCGTCGACTCGAATCAGGTGTGGACGGCCGGTAATCGCCCACGGCCTGCCCGGCAGCGTTGATACCTTGCGCCACGCCGATACCACCTACGACGCTGGCTGGATAGGTGAATTGGTTGGTTTGTCGATCCCAAAGAAAGGCGCCTCCGCTTTCGTCGGTGTTGTACATGCCGTAGACATAGCGGCCGTCTGACGAAATCGACCGCGCCGTGGTGGTTCGAATGCCGGCCACCGGAACGTCAAAGCTGGTGTATTGGCCGTTTTGCAACAAGAAGCCGCGCGAGTTGTATGCGGTGTAGGTGATAAGCGTCTGCTGGCCGGTAATCGGGTCGACCTCAGCCGAATAGTCCACCGCCTGATACGGTGAGTTGGAGTCTTCCCAGGCGCCCACGACTGCACCACCATTGGTAATCCCGGTGGCGCTGGTCGACAGCGCCCCGGTCGGACCCAGCAATTTGGTCAGCACGCCTTGGTCGTACAAAAAGCCAAAGTGGTTGGTGCCGAAATCTGCATCGCCGACCAACTTGCCGCTGTCGTTGATGCCCCACAGCCAGGTGTTGCTGCCACCTGCCGGGTCAAACGAATTGAGCACAAACCGGCTGGTGCTGGCCACAGCCGCCGCCTGCGCACCAAGACCACCCAGCATGGTGGCCGCCGCTACCGCCACCAGACGCCAGCCACGCGCGCTGGAAACCGCCACCCTGAAACCCTTGTGCATGTCGCGCTCCTCCATTGACGAGGGCACCAGTATCTAATCGCCTAAGTGATTCCAGACCTCGACACCCCCCCAAATGAAGGGGTGGTGTCTTGACTGTGGTGACTTACCGCCCAGCGGTACCTCACCAACGGCTGGTCAGGCTGATCGTCCAGCGGCCGGCGCGCGGGCGCAGCGCGAGCGCGGTCTGGCGCGTCAATTCCACCTTCATCAGGTTGCCGTGGCGCAGGTCGGCCACGGGCGCGCGGGTGGCAAAGCTCAGGCCGACGCGCAGGTCACGCGTGCCCGTGGCGGCGGGCATCTCCGCGCCGGTGCCCAGGCCGCTGTCCGCGCGCGTGCCGGTGCCCAGCGGCAGATCCCAGCTCAACTGCGTATGGGCGCCGGCGCGCAGACCCATGCCGACGCGCAGCGTGGCGTCGCGTGCGGGTGGCGCGCAGGCCAACACGGCGGCCGGGCCGCTGTCGGCGCTGCACGCCCGCTCAACGGCGGCCTGCTGCCAGCCCATGCCCAGCGACCATGCGCCGCGCGACAGCCACAGCATGGTGTGTATGCCGCCGCCAGTGGTCGAGGCGGTGGCACTGAAGCCGAACGGCTGCGGATTGGCACCGATACGTGCGTCGTCCAACAGCGCGCGCTGGTCGATTGAGGTGGCCTGCGAATTCGACTGCACCGCCTGCGCGGTGACGGCGTCCAAGTCGTCGCCGCTTGCGCCGGACTGCGCGATCGCGGCACTGCCCAGCGTGCCCAGCGCCAGGCCCAGCAGCGTGCCACCCAGCGCGGCGCTGCGGCGGCTGGCCGGCGGCAGGCAGCAGGGTAGGGCGGTGCATGGCGTCGGCATGGCGCGGCTCCTGGCGTTGTACGTGGGGCTTGTGGCGCGCTGGCTGATGCCATCCGCGTCGCAAGGCCATCGTAGAAAACCAGGGCCTGCGCTGATGTCGTAACTAAGCGCGCAAAGGCGTAGGAGATTTCCGATTCACAGGCGCCGCCGCCGGCGCTGGCCAGGTCATCCAAACAACGCCTGGTGCTGCTCGCGCAGCAGGTTTTTCTGCACCTTGCCCATCGCGTTGCGCGGCAGCTCAGCAACGATGAACACGCGCTTGGGCACCTTGAAGTTGGCGATGCGGGCCTTGAGCGCGGCCTGTATCGCCTCGGTGTCGAGCGTGGCGCCGCGCTGGGCGACGACCAGCGCGACCACGCCTTCGCCAAAGCCGGGGTGCGGCACGCCGACCACCGCCGACTCGGCGACGCCGGGCAGCTCGTTGATCACGCCTTCGACCTCGGCCGGGTAGACGTTGTAGCCGCCGCTGATGATCAAGTCCTTGCTGCGGCCGACGATGCTGACCCAGCCGTCGGCGTCGCGCAGGCCGACATCGCCGGTCCTGAACCAGCGCTGACCGTCGGCGTCGTCGACAAACTCCTCGGCGGTTTTTTCCGGCATGCGCCAGTAGCCGGCGAAAACATTCGGCCCGCGGACCTGGATCTGGCCGATGCTGCCGTCGGCGCAGGCCGCGCCGTGCTCGTCGACGATGCGTAGGCCAACCCCCGGCAGCGCCGGGCCAACGGTGCCGCGGCGGCGCGGGCCGTCGCTGGCGCGGCAGGGGTTGCTGGTCAGCATTGCGGTTTCGCTCATGCCGTAGCGCTCAAGAATGGTGTGGCCGGTGCGCGCGGTCCAGGCGTCGAAGGTGTCGACCAGCAGCGGCGCCGAGCCGCTGATGAATAGCCGCATGCCCGCGCAGGCATCGCGGCTCAGCGTGGGTTCGGCGAGCATGCGCACATACAGCGTCGGCACGCCCATGAACACCGTGGCATCGGCCAGCCGGGCAATCACCGCGCGCGGCTGGAAGTGGTTGAACCAGACCATCGCGCTGCCGTTGAGCAGCGCGCCGTGCGAGGCGACGAACAGGCCGTGCACATGGAAGATCGGCAGCGCGTGCAGCAGCACGTCGCCGGGCCGCCAGTCCCAGTAGTCTTTGAGCACCTGGGCGTTGGACAACAGGTTGCCGTGGCTGAGCATGGCGCCCTTGCTGCGTCCGGTGGTGCCGCTGGTGTAGAGGATGGCGGCCAGGTCGTCGGCCTGCTTCAGCGCTGTCGTGTGGCGGTCGCTGCACAGCGCGGCGCGCTGCAGCAGCGAGCCGTCGCGCGCCTCGCCCAGCGTGAAGACATGGGCGCTGCCGGCCGCAAACGCGATCCGGCTGACCCAGGCGAAATTGGCCGGCGTGCAGACCACCAGCGCCGGCTCGGCGTTGCCGATGAAGTAGGCGATCTCGGCTTCCTGGTAGGCGGTGTTCAGCGGCAGGTAGACATAGCCGGCGCGCAGCACGGCCAGGTACAGCAGCAGCGCCTCGACGCTTTTTTCGGTTTGCACCGCGACCCGGCTGCCGGCCGGCAGCGCCAGCGCGGCCAGCAGGTTGGCCAGCATGGCGCTGCCGCGGTCCAGGTCGCGCCAGGTGTAACAGCCACCGGCGCCGGGGCCGTCGGCAACTTCGATCGCGGTGGCGTCCAAATCGGCCGGAAATGCCGCCCGCAACGCGGCAAAGAGGTTGTGGTTGCGCATGACTTCGCTTTCAGGAGGACGCGCTGCCGCCGCCGGCTATCGGTCATGCCATCGGCGAAGGCTTTGGCCGTGCCAAGCGTTGACGCCCGCGGGCAGCCGCGCGCGATGAATCTGCGGCCATCTTGCCACTGCACGTCTGGGCATTTCTTCACGAATCGGCGCGGTGGCCGCGCCCGGCCGTGCCGGCTGGCTGAATTGCCGGCCGCGGTCGGCCGAAAGGGCTGGCACGTCCGCGCCGAGGCGGCCGAGCCATCTTTGTCTTCATGCGACACCTGATCGACCAACTGGCCCATCTTGCTGGCCAGCGCGACCGCGACGCGCTGGATGCTGCTGTCGTCGACCTGTTGGACCAGCTGCTGTCGGCGCTGTCGGTGGCGTCGTACCGGCTGCTGGGCGACGGCGTGACCCGGCGCTGGTTGCTGGGACACCGGCGCTGCGCCGGCTCGCCTTGCCCGCCGAGCGCGCAGGACGCGGCCGACGAGCAGCTGCCCGGCTGGGACGACTTGCCGCTGCTGGCGCAGGCCGACTGCAGCGGCACGCTGTGTACGGTGGAGACCACGCCGCTGTCGCTGGGCGCCTTGCCGCTGTTCAGCCGCGGCCGCACGGTCAGCGTGATCGAGCTGGCCACCCGCGCGCCACTGAACGACGAGCAGCGCCATCTGCTGCTCGGTGTGCAGCGTTTTTACGGCCACCTGCGTTCGCTGATCGACGAAAACGAACGCGACGCGCTGACCCAGTTGCTCAACCGCAAGTCGTTCGACGAAACCTTTGTGCGCACCGCGCAGCACGACACCAGCCTGTCGGGCTTTGCGCCCCTGGACGCCGAACTGCCGCCGTCGTCGGACGAGCGCCGCGAAGACCCGGCGTTGCGCAGTTCCTGGCTGGGCGTGGTCGACATCGACCACTTCAAACAGGTCAACGACCGCCACGGCCATTTGATCGGCGACGAGGTGCTGATCCTGCTGGCGCGGCTGATGGAGACGACCTTCCGCCAGGAAGACCGGCTGTACCGCTTCGGCGGCGAGGAGTTTGTCGTGCTGGTGCGCTCGCAGGACCGGCATGGCGCTGAACGTGCGTTCGAGCGGCTGCGCGAAAACGTCGCGGCCTATGACTTTCCGCAGGTCGAGCACCTGACCATCAGCGTCGGCTGCACCGAGGTGCGCAGCGGCGACACGCCCACCGACGCCTTCTCGCGCGCCGACAAGGCGGTGTACTGGGCCAAGGCGCATGGCCGCAACCAGGTCGCCAGCTACGAGGCGCTGGTTGCCGAGTACCTGATCGAGGCTGAAGTACAGGGCGGCGCGGTCGAGTTTTTCTGACCAGGCTGGTCGATTGCAACGCCGCACGGCAAAAATGCTGCCCATGGCCACTGAACGTACGCCACCGCGCGCGGCTGCCACCTTGCCCACCGAGCTGCCGACGCGGCTGGTGGTGACCATAGACACCGAGGGCGACAAATCGCGCAGCGGCCATGCGGCGCGGCCGCCGGTGTTTCGCGGCGTCACCGAGGGCATTGACCAGTGGCTGCGGCCGTTGTTCGAGGACTTCGGCATCCGCCCGACCTATTTGCTGAGTTCGGCGGTGCTGGCCGACGAGGCGGCGCTGCAGGTGCTGGCGCGCCAGCCCGACGCCGAGCTGGGCACGCATTTGCATGGCGAGCGGGCCGACGCCGCGCCCGGCGCTCAGGAAATCGCGGCGACCGCCGGCGCCGATTCAGCAGCCGACGCCGCCAGCCCGGGCGCGATCCGGCTGCGCGCGATGACCGCGCGCTTTGCGCAGGTCTTCGGCCGCGCGCCGCAGGCCTTTCGCGCCGGGCGCTTTGGCATCGGCGACCACGGCGGGCGGCTGCTGCAGGCGCTGGGCTATGGCGTCGATTCGTCGGTGTCGCCGCAACTGGCCGGGGCGATGCGGCGTGCCACCGACAACCAGCATTTGAGCGCCGGCGACCTGTCCTATCCATACACCATCGCCGGCGACGGCAGCCTGCTGCAATCCGGCAGCACCGACCTGCTTGAGCTGCCGGTGACCGGCGTCAGCGACCCCGACAGCGGCCAGCCGCTGTGGCTGCGGCCATGGTTCAGCGACGGTGACCGCCTGTGCCGCATCGTCGACCTGATCCGCGCCGAGCCGGCGCGCGACGGCGTGCACCGGCCGCTGGTGATGCGCTTTCACAACATGGAGCTGATACCCGGCAACGCGCCGTACCCGGAATCGATGATCGAGGTCGACCTCTACCTGCACTGGCTGCGCCAGCTCTTCGTGCTGACCCGGTCGCTGGGCATTCAGTCGGTGACGATGTCGGAATACCGCGCGCAGTGGCTGCGGCACCGCGCCGCGCGGGTGGGCGCGTGTAGTTAATTGAGCCGCCAGCCGCCTCAGCCGCCCAGGCCCAGCCGGCGGCAGATTTCCAGCGTCAGCCCCGACTGGTTCAGCGCGTAGAAGTGGATCGCCGGCGCGCCGCCGGCAATCAGCCGTTCGCACAGCCGCGTCACCACGTCCAGGCCGAAGGCGCGCACCGAGGCGGCGTCGTCCAGGTAACCCTCCATCTTCAGCAGCACCCAGCGCGGGATCTCGATGCCGTCGCGGGCGGCGAACTGCACGATGCGCGAAAAGCTGTGGATCGGCATCACGCCGGGCACGATGGGCACCGTGACGCCCAGCGCGCGCACCTCGTCGACAAAGTGGAAGTAGGCGTCGGGGTTGAAGAAGAACTGGGTGATCGCCGAGTCGGCGCCGGCGCCCACCTTGTCGGCGAAGTGCTGCACGTCGCGCCGGGCGTAGCGTTGCTCGGGGTGGTACTCGGGGTAGGCGGCGACCTCGATGTGCCAGTCCTGTCCCTGCGTTTCGCGCACAAAGCGCACCAGCTCGGCGGCGTAGCGGAACTCGCCGGCCACCGCGGTGCCGCTGGGCAAGTCGCCGCGCAGCGCAACCAGCCGGCGTATGCCCTGGGCGCGGTAGGTGGCCAGGATCTCGGCAATGCCGTCGCGGGTCGAGCCCACGCAGCTCAAGTGCGGCGCGGCCTCGTGGCCCAGCGCGGCAATGTCGCGCACCGTGGCCAGCGTCTTGTCACGCGTCGCGCCACCGGCGCCATAGGTGACGCTGAAAAACTCGGGCGACAGGACGCTCAAGTCCTGCACCACGGTCTTCAGCTTCTCGGCGCCAACCGGCGTGTTGGGCGGAAAAAACTCAATGCTGATCGGCAGCCGTGACATCCGGTGCTCCTCACTTCAGTTGGTATGTTAGATCTGACGATCACGCACCGGCGGCGCCGCCGGCGCCTCGGGAATTTCCAGGCGCATCAAGGCAGACAGAGGCAACCGCTGGCCATGGTGCAAACCCAGTGGTCCCGAGGGCCCGGCTCCGCCGGCCCAACGGGACCGCCCCGCCTGTGGAAACAAAACGCAGCCGACAAGCCACCGCACCCCCGCCCACCTCGGTGCAACCAAGCGGTCCCAAGGGTCCGGCTCCGCCGGCCCAACGGGACCGCCCCCCCGGGGGGGAGGCGCCGCAGGCGCTTCGGGGGGGTCAGTATCTATAGGTGTCGGGCTTGTAAGGCCCCGACTTCGGCACCCCGATGTACGCCGCCTGCTCGTCGCTCAGCTCGGTCAACTGTGCGTTGAGCGTCTTCAACTGCAGCCGGGCGACTTTTTCGTCGAGGTGCTTGGGCAGCACATAGACCTTGCCGACGTCATAACCGTCGGCGTGCGTATACAGCTCGATCTGCGCAATCGTCTGGTTGGCAAAGCTCGACGACATCACATAGCTCGGGTGGCCGGTGCCGCAACCCAGGTTCACCAGCCGGCCCTTGGCCAGCATGATGATGCGCTTGCCCGGCTGGCCGTCGGCGCTGGGGAAGATGATGTGGTCGACCTGCGGCTTGATCTCTTCCCATTGGTATTTTTCAACCGAGGCGATGTCGATCTCGTTGTCGAAATGGCCGATGTTGCAGACGATGGCGTTGTGCTTCATCGCCACCATGTGGTCGTGCGTGATCACCGCCTTGTTGCCGGTGGCGGTGACGAAGAT